>Ga0134126_10000658_pt1 | contig 43603 bp, 40 predicted proteins | sample KB31752_FD_96881 | JGI IMG/M metagenome (GOLD analysis project Ga0134126, IMG submission 96881) | Terrestrial soil microbial communities with excess Nitrogen fertilizer from Kellogg Biological Station, Michigan, USA - KB3-175-2 | ecosystem: Environmental > Terrestrial > Soil > Unclassified ...
ACAGCGCTGCCAACATACGGTGGCCAATGATGCCGCGGCGCCAGCCCTTGAGCACGGCCACGTCCTGACGTCCATCCGCTAGTTGCTCGAGATCCCGGCGCGTTGCCAGGATCTCCGGACTCAGACCGAGGTCGGCTGCGACGATCTGGTTGAGAGCGGCGAGCTTTTTCACCAGCGCCGCCTTCAATGGGTCCGGTCGCGTCCGTCCGGGCAGAGCCTGTGGTGGTTCCGTGATACTTGCGGCACGCACGCACGCAAGCAGCTCATCCCCGCAGTGCTTGACCACGCCAGCGGGAATTTCCGGGATCGCGCTGAGTGCCTGCGCCGATCGGGGAACTTGCAGCACGATCTCGCGAAGTGCCGTGTCGTCGAGAATCCAGCCACGCGGCCGATTGCGCTCGATCGCGCGACGTTCGCGCCACGCGGCAAGTTGCTGTGCAAGCCGCAGGCGTTCGTCGTCGAGCCCTCGCAGGCCTTTGATCCGTTGCCACGCCTGGTCCGGCTCGGTGCTGAAGCTGCGCGCATCCTCCAACGCGACCAGTTCTTCCATCAGCCACTGGGAGCGGCCGAGTTTTTTCAGCTGATCCTCGAGGAGTGTTTTCAGGGGGATGAGATACCGTACGTCATCGAGCGCGTATTCAATCTGCTCGGGTGAGAGCGGTCGGCGGGACCAGTCCGTACGCGTGTGGGTTTTTGGCAGCTCAGTACCGATCAGCCGCCGCACCAGCTCGGCGTAGCCGACCTGCGCGGGCAGCCCAGTGAGCGCCGCCGCGATCTGCGTATCAAACACCGGATAGACGAGGCCCGTCACCGGCAGCAGCACCTCGATATCCTGTCGCGATGCGTGCATGACTTTGACGATGCCTGGCGCCGTCAGGACGCGCGCGAATGAGGCGAGGTCCGTTAGCGCCAGGGGGTCTACGCAAGTGGCGTCGCTTCCAGCGGACACCTGTACGAGGCAAAGCTCGGCACGATAGGTGCGCTCGCGCAGAAATTCGGTGTCGAGGCCAATGGCCTCGAACGTCCCAAGGTGTGCGCCAAGCTCGGCAAGGGCTGCGGATGTCGTGACTAGGGGCTGCAACGGCTTAGAGGATGACCTGTACAATCGGGCGCGCACATTATGCGAGTCGAGCGACAGTATCGAAAGCTATGAAGGAGCTCATTCAGCTCTTTACCCAGATTGCGCTGCTCCGCCGCGGTCCACAGGACCTGCCGGCCTCGCTACTGCTGCTGGCCATGACCATTGTCGGGTATTTCGGCATCAATGTTCTCGCGAGCGCCCTGATGCCTCCCATCAAGGGCTGGGCGGCCGCGCACCTCGTAGTCGACGTAGTCTTCACTCTTGTGTGGTATGTCGTACTGCTGCGGCTTGCGGGTCGGGGCGAGCGCACCTTACAAACGACCACGGCGGTGTTCGGGTTCCAGGCTGTGCTCTCGCCCCTGTTGGTCATCTCTGAATGGCTGATGCTGCGCTTTGCGCAGGATGCGACGTGGCAGCTCCCGGTCGCTCTCATGTGGCTGACCCTCGTCATCTGGGTGATCGCCGCCAACAGTCACGTGGTCAAGGCCGCTCTCGAGTGGTCGAGCCCTGCGAGCGTGGTACTCGTCATTCTGCAGATTCTGGCCGGACAGCTGGTGCTGTTCGCTCTTTTTCCGTCCACTCTCACCTGATCGAAGGCGCAGCGGATCCATGCACGTTCATATTCTCGGCATCAGTGGCACTTTCATGGGCGGAATTGCCGCCATCGCACGGGCGGCCGGCCACAGGGTGACGGGTTCCGACCGGAACGTTTACCCACCCATGAGCACGCAGCTCGAAGCACTCGGGATCGACGTGATCCAGGGGTTCGAGCCGGAGCAGCTCGATCCTGCGCCCGACGTCGTGGTGGTGGGCAACGTCATGACGCGCGGCATGCCCGTGGTCGAGGCGTTGCTAGAGCGTGGGCTTCCCTATGCGTCAGGCCCTGAATGGCTGGCGCGCGAGGTTCTCAAGGATCGTTGGGTTCTGGCAGTGGCGGGCACCCACGGCAAGACCACGACATCCTCCCTCGTGGCGTGGATTCTGGAGCATGCGGGACTCGCGCCCGGATTCCTGATTGGCGGCGTGCCGTCGAACTTCGGCACCAGCGCACGGCTGGGTCGCGATCCGTTTTTCGTGATCGAGGCCGATGAGTACGACACGGCTTTCTTCGACAAGCGGGCGAAGTTCGTCCATTACCGGCCGCGCACCGCGATTCTCAACAACCTGGAGTACGACCACGCGGATATCTACCCCGACGTGGCTTCGATTCAGCGGCAGTTCCATCACCTGGTGCGGATCGTACCGGGCGGCGGCCGCATCATCTGGAACTCGGGCGATGAGCGTTTGCGCGAGACCCTGGCCATGGGTTGCTGGACACCCGTGGAGGGTTTTGCCCGAAGCGGTGGTCCGGATACCCTGTGGACCGCGAAGCCGGTCGGCTCAGTGGACGATTATTCCAGCTTCGAGGTGCTCGAAGCGGGTAAGCCGCGGGGCACGGTGCAGTGGTCGCTCATCGGCGCTCATAACATGGAGAATGCGCTCGCTGCGATAGCTGCGGCGCGTCACGCCGGAGTCAACATCAAGCACGCTATCGACGCCCTCCAGTCTTTCGAGGGAATCGCGCGCCGCATGCAGGTGCGTGGCGAGGTGAACGGCGTGCGAGTGTACGACGACTTCGCTCACCATCCTACGGCGATTACTACTACCGTGGATGGCTTGCGTCGTCGCGTCGGCAAGGCGCGGATCATTGCGGTTCTGGAACCGCGTTCCAACACCATGCGCATGGGTGTTCACCAGGACACGCTGGCGGCCTCGCTCGCCGGTGCTGACGAGGTTTGGCTCTACGCGCCGGTGGACATTGGTTGGAATACTGACGCTGTCGTTGCGGCTCTCGGTTCGCGGGGACATTCGCATGGTGATATCGACGGGCTGGCCAGCGAGCTGGCGAAGTCGACGCGGCCCGGCGATCACGTGTTGATTATGAGTAATGGCGGTTTCGGCGGCCTGCATGGCAAGCTGCTGGCGCAGCTCGAGCGGAGTGCTCGGGATGGTGCAGGTCAGGACGCGTGACGGAGCTACCGCTCTTCCCATTGAGTACCGTGCTGTTTCCGGGCGGATTGCTGCCGCTGCGGATCTTCGAGACGCGCTACGTCGACATGGTCGGTCGCTGTATGCGGGAGTCGAGTCCGTTCGGCGTGGTGTTGATTCGCGACGGCGCGGAAGTGGGCGAGATAACCGATACCGCGGAGTTGGGAACTACGGCGCGCATCGTGGACTTCAGCCAGCTCCCAGACGGACTGCTCGGTATTACGTGTCAGGGCGAGCGTAAATTCCGGCTGCTGAGGCGTTGGCAGCGTTCCGATGGATTGCATCTGGGCGAGGTCGAGTATCTGGTGCTGGAAGGGGTGGCTGCCGTCCCAAAGGAGTACGAGCATCTTGCCGATCTGCTGCGCAAGGTGTTGCCCAGCTTGGGCGAGCCCTACGCCAGTATGGCTGGCGATTTCGGCGACGCCTCCTGGGTGGGCTGCCGGCTGGCCGAGATTCTGCCACTCGATCCGGCAGACAAGCTCGGCTTGTTGGAGATCGATGCGCCTGTCGAGCGGCTGGCGCGGTTGAACAGTCTCGTCCGGCGTGCGCCGGCGGCAGGCTGACAGGGGCCTAACCGGGCAGTCCCTTGCTGCGCATATACAGTCCCAGGTACTTGCGCCGCACATAGTTGGCTTCGACGAGGGCGAACACCAATCCCCGCCAGCCGTCGAGAAAGCCGAGCCGCAGCAGATACCCGCGCAGGAACCGCCATTGCGGGTTGATCAGCACTTTCGCAAGACCACAGCGTTTGCCGCGGGCGTAGAGTGCCTGGGCCATGAGATCGGCATAGCGCTGCATGCGCACGTGGTGGTCGGTGAGGCTGCGGTAGGAGTAGTGCTCGAGATGTCCATGAAGCCTGCCGACCGGTCCATTGACGCGCGTGTTCTCATGAATCTCGTCCCCGATCCACCCACCGCGGCGGCGGTCGAACAGGCGGATGAGGCGGTCGGGATAGGCGTTGCCATGGCGGAGGAAGCGCCCGAAATAGTCGGTAATCCGGGGTACCGACCAGCCTGCGAGCTCGGGGAGCCCCTGTTCCTGGAGTTTCACGATCTCATCCCGCAATTGCGCGGTGACGCGCTCGTCAGCATCGAGACACAGCACCCAGTCGTTGCTGGCACTGTCCACGGCAAACTGCTTCTGCGAGCGATAGCCGGGCCAGTCACGTTCGATTACGCGCGCGCGACACCGCTGTGCCAGATCGCGAGTGGCGTCGGTGGAGTGAGAATCCACCACAATAATCTCGTCGCAGAAGCTCAGGGACTGCAGACAGGCTTCGATCCGATCAGCTTCATTGTACGTAATGATGCATGCCGACAGCCGGCTCCGAGTCGCCACGCACAGTCCTCGCTTAACTGCTGATGCGCTTTAGAATACCTCCAAATGAGCGCAACGCTGTTCTTTGATCCCACCTGCCAGCAACCGTACGACAGCCGGACGTTGCTGCAACAGGCCATGGGGGGAACCGAGGCAACCGTGACTCGCATCGCCGATGCGCTCGAGGCGCTTGTCGCGCAGCATAACCGCACGGAGGCCTATGGTCGGTATCGCACTCCGGTGCGCATGCCGGAGATTGCTAATGTCGTCATAAATCGCGATTCGCGCGCCTTGCCCGTGGTGCGGGACCTTTATCCGAATGCGCGTGTGTACCTTTGGTTGCACGATCAGCTCAGACCCGGTTCGAAGCGGGCGGGCTGGCTCGCCTCCACCGCGAGCCTGATGCGCGAGCTGTCGGTGACCATAGTGTGCGTGTCGGACTCGCAGCGGCGCGGGGTGGAGGCTGCGCTGCGTACCATGCGGCTGGGCGATGCCGTTCGGACTCACACGATCTACAACCCCGTCGATGACTCTCTCGTGCCGGATGGATCTCCCGTCGATGTCGACAAGCTGGTGTTCTTCTCTTCGCCCAACAAGGGTCTGAAGTTCACGTTAGATGCATTTCGGGCGCTGCGATCGCGGCTTCCCAGCCTGCGTCTGGTGGTCGGTAATCCGGGATACAAGATCCGCAAGTCCGTGCACATCGACGGAGTCGAGTATCTGGGGCCCCAGCCGCAGGCGCGCATTCACGCGGAGGTGCGCACCGCGTTGTGTACGTTTTTTCCAAACTTCGTCATTCCTGAGACGTTCGGGTTGGTGTTCGCCGAATCGAACGCTGTCGGTACGCCGGTGTTGACCCATGATTGTGGGTCCGCGGCGGAAGTGATTGGCGATTCGCAACAGATACTGCCTGTATCGGCCGCTCAGCGTGCATACGAGACGTTGCTGACTCATGTTTCGCCTGACTGGCGTGCTGGGCCGGCACGCGCCGCAGCTTTACTCGGATTGTTTGACGTCTACGTGGAGCGCATTCGGGCGTGGCACTCCGGCGCGCGGCCGCAAGTCGGGCCTGATCCACGGTTTCGGCTCGCGGCGGTCGCCGAGCAGTGGCGGGCGCTGCTGGCCCGCACGGGGCCGAGCCTACCGTCCCATTTGCTCTAAAAGCCTCACCCAGGCGGCGAACACCGTATCTTCGGAAATCTGGTCGAGGCGCGTCGAGATCGGCGGGCCGCCGATGCCTATTACGGAAGCGCCTGATGAGCTGCGGGGGAGCCATTCGGCTTGCGAGTGACCTCCAAAGAGCACCACCAATGGAAGTCCCAGCGCCGCGGCGGCGTGCGCGGGGCCGGTGTCCACCGAGATCATGCTGTGCCCCGCCTCGCACAGGGCGAGCAGACGGCCCAACGGAATTTCGGCCGGAAATACCACTGCTGGCAGCTGTACAGCCTCGTGGATCCAGCCCAGCAACAGCGTCTCTCTTGGTGCGCCGCATAACACGATGGCCGCGTCGGGCATGTTGGCGTGAACCTTCCGCAGTAAGGAGGCCCACCGTTCGATCGGCCATGCCTTGTCATCCGCCGGTGAGAGGCGCAGCTTGCTTCCCCGCATGGTACGTCGGTTGCCCGGTTGCACCAGGATCAAGGGCCGCCCCGACCAACCCTGTGAGGCAATCCATGCCGCGCATTCCACGCGTGCGGCTTCAGGCACCTCCAGACGTGGTGCGCACAGCGGTGGATTCGAAGTCGGCCAAGGATAATCAGCCTCACGCAGTGCCTTCGGCGTCAGGCGCCCGAAGCTCACCAGGCGGTCGACCCAGTGCGGCTGGGAGCACCCTGGTTCCTCGGTGATGAAGAGGCAGCGATCCGGGTCGGTGCCGCTGAGGGCCAACAATCGGCGAATTCTTTTCAGCTTGCGCGGATCATATTCGCAGACGTACACCGGATCGGAGCGGTTCCGGCGCAGCGCCCAGAGGGCGCGCCACCAGGCGATGTCGAAGACAAACGGCGTGTAGCGGCGCAGGCAATCCACTCGTGCGACATCGCGGTGAGCGCGATAAATCTCCAGAGTCCATGCCCCGGCACCCACCAGCCGGCACGGGCTTCCGTACCGGCGGTGGAGAATGTCGAGCAAGGTGCTGAGCAGAATGAGGTCTCCGACCCGGCCGAACCAGATGACGATGGGACGCAGGGCGGGTGCTATTGGACTGGGAGACATCTTCGCAAGCTTACGGTCACTCAGGCTCCTTGATGAAGCTATTGTCCGAGCCTCGTTGCTGGGCCGTCAGCAGACCGAGCCTCTCCAGGCGTGCCTCGATCGCGCGCTGGGTGCGGCGATGTCGCTTGGCGATGGCCGCCAACGTATCGCCAGATTTGAATGCCGTGACGAGCGTGGCGTGTTCCTCGTCGCTCCAGGGGCGTCCGACATTGTCTGGCAGCTGTGCGCGTCGCTGCGCACGAGCGGCCGTGTGCTCGAGCGCCGATACACCCGCGAGCAATGCTCGCAGAACTTCCGCCTGCTGAAGAATCGTGCCGGGAGGGAGTTCCTCGCCGGTCAGGGGGTCGATGCCTTGGACGAGTGCGGTAAGAATTTCGCGAGCCCGTTGTTCCTTCATGGGTGATCCATCCTTTGGTGAGGAGGCGCTCAATGTCGCTCGTGGGTAGTGGCACGAGCCAGAGCGAAAGGTTGCGCGTTTGTGCAGATTTGCATGAGGGTGCGCTACCCTTTAGCGCCTTTCAGGAGTCGTCGGTTTATGCGCGCGTTCGCGGTCTTTCTCGGGTTGCTTGCCGTGGCGTTCGGCGTGGTCGCGCTGCTTACGTATCCGGCTTGGTTGCTGTTGCATCCGCATTTCGATTTCAAGTTCCACCGCATCGGCGAGCGCGTTGGGATGCTTGCGTTGCTCGTGGGCCTGGTGCTGGTGGCGCGTCTGCTTGGGCTCACCGATAAGGCGAGCTTCGGCTACGGGGCCCCGGTACGCGAGTTTCTGCGCGAGCTGGCGATCGGACTCGCGCTGGGTGTGGCGACGATGTTGGCCGTCGTCGGGATCATGGCCGCTCTCGGGTTGTTGGAATGGCGCAGTAATGCTGTCTTGGCCGCAGGAGCTTTGGCGAAAGTCGCGGCGGCGGGGCTCGCGAGCGGGCTGGCGGTCGCGTTCATCGAGGAGACGTTCATCCGCGGCGCCATGTTCGCGGCGATTCAACGAGAGTCGGGCACCTGGACCGCGGTCGTGCTGACCTCGATTCTGTATTCAGCCAGTCACTTCTTCGCCAAGGTCCGCATCGCCGCTGAGCAGGTGACGCCCTGGAGCGGTGTGGATCTCATTACGGGGACGTTGCATACGTTCGCTCATCCGCTGGCCATAGCGGACGCATTCCTTTCCCTGGGGGCGGTGGGAGTGGTGTTGGCCGTGGTGCGCGCCAGAACCGGCAACATCGCCGCAGGTTTCGGGCTGCACGCTGGCTGGGTGTGGGTGATGTTGGTTGCGCACGAGCTGACGCAGCCGGCGGAAACTTCGCCTCTACGTTTCTTGCTGAGCCAGTTCGACGGCTTCGTCGGTTGGCTGGTGCTGGCATGGACGATCCCGATGGGCTTGGCCCTATGGTGGTTCTACAGCCACCGGGGCGGTGATACTCGGTCCGCCGAAAGCGCCGCAGGCGACTCATGAAAACATGGTAACAGTGGTGCTGATTGCCGTCGCCACGTCGAGTGGCCGCGTTCGGCCAGCAAAAACCACGCTTTTTGCTGGCCCCAAAACGAAGCCAGATGCGCTTGTCCGCCGAAAGCGCCGCAGGCGACTTTCGGCCAATCAATTCAACTGCTCGGCCTTGAACCCATCGCGTCGCATGAGCTCGAGCAACCCGCCGTCACCGACCAGGTGCAGGGCGCCCACCACGACGAAATAATTGTCTTTCTCCTTCAGCAGCCGCTCGATCTGCGGCACCCAACGCTTGTTACGGTCGCTGACCAGCGCGCGATAGAGGAGCGGAAACGTCTTGTACTCGTCGCCGAGTAGCGCGGCCAGCTTCGCGGCATCGCCCGCGCGCCAGGCCGTGATGACCGCCTGAGTGTCGCTACCGACATCGTGCATCTCGGTGACAATGAGATCGAGAAACTTCGCCTGCTGCTCCGCAGAGAGTGTCTCGAACAGGCCGAGCTGCTCGGACAAGGTCTCCAGTCCGGTAGTCGGCTTGCCGTCGCTCTGGGCGCGATGTTGTAGCTGCTCCTCGACACCCGATTGCGAATCGAAGCCGAGTTTCGCGTACTGCAGCTCCATGAGCTGTAAACCCAACACCCAGGGGGCGTATTGGTCGGCCAGCTCCATGGGCAGACCGAGCCGCGTGGCTTCGGTGCTGACACGGCGATAACGGTCATCGCCGATGGTCTTGCGCAGGTTGGTGCCCTCAGGCAGCGTGCCGTGCTCCATCATCCAGCCGGCGGCCTCGGTGGTATCGACTTTGCTGAGGTCGAGCTCCATCACTAGCGTGCGGGAACCGGAGTAGGCCCGTTCGAAACCCGAAGGCAGGGTCGAGTCGGTGGCCTTCAGAAGGTGGACCGAGCCTGCCAGGTAGACCGTGTTATGGTCACCGCGGATCGCCCAGACGGGACTCGCGGCTTCGGCTGTCAGGCAGCCGAGGAAACCGAACGCGACGAGGAGCCAGCCAGACGTTTTTCGACCCACACGACCTCCGTCAACAGTGTTCCGTCGGCCCGTAGCTCCAGCGTGCGGTAGGCCGGTGGTGCCCGGTCCACCGCAAAGTCGGCCGCATGCGGCAGAAATTGCGCGCAGGTAGAGGGCGTTGCCAGCAGCCGCACATCCTTGCGCAGGCCCTCATAGCTCTGGTGTACGTGGCCCCAGACGATAGCGCGTACATTACGGTGTCGGTCGATGGTTTGCAGGAATTCCGCCGCATTCTCCAAGCCCACACGATCGAGCCAGCGGCTATCCATGGGGACCGGATGATGGTGCAGACATACCATGCAGTGACGATCAGGCGCGGACGCCAGCGCCGCATCCACGGCCGCAAGCGTCTGCGGACTCAGGCGACCGCTTGCCGATCCGGGAATGCAGCTGTCCAGCAATATGATCCGCCAGGCGCCGAGGTCGAAAAAACCGCCGACCGCGAAGGGAGAACGGTTCAGCTCGCGACTCATGGCCGCGGGGTCGTCGTGATTGCCGGGCAGGCACAGGACAGGCATTCCAAGCGAGCCGAACAGGCGGCGGAAATGCGCATAGCCGGCCGGATCGTCCTGCACGATGTCGCCGGTCACCAGCACCGCATCCGGCGGCCAGTCGTGCGCCTGCGCATGCGTGAGCGTCGCCGTGAGTGCCGGTAACGTCGCGATGCCGCGCAATGACTCCGTCTCGCTGCCGTAAAGGTGCGGATCGGTGAAATGAGTGAGACGCACTATGCTCTTGTCCATCATGCCTATGACATCCAGTCGCTGAAATGGTGACCCTCGCGGACCGACCTTCGTTCCAGCTGGTCAAGTCCCTCGGACGTCGTGAAACTGTAACCGAAGGCAGAGGGGCTGCTGCAGTGAACTGAGTCGCTTGATAGGTCCTCAAACGCATGACGCGCGGCAGTACATGACGCAGTACCGCCCCTAGGTCGCATAATGTGAACCCGCCCACGTCCGGTGCTCGCGATTAAGTCGTGAATCCCTCGGAACATCGGGCATAACGCGACATTGAGCATATTTTGCGTCTGATGGAAAATGGGCGGCTGTCCACCGGATGTCTTCGAAAAACTGCATGACCACACGTCGCGAACTTGCAAATACTCTGCGTGCGCTGTCCATGGACGCCGTTCAGCGCGCCAACTCGGGCCACCCGGGAATGCCCATGGGAATGGCGGATATCGCCCAGGTGCTCTGGGGTGATTTTCTCAAGCACAACCCCGGCAATCCGCTCTGGCTCGATCGCGATCGTTTCGTGTTGTCCAATGGCCACGGCTCGATGCTGCTGTACTCGCTCCTGCATCTCACCGGGTATCCGTTGGGCCTGGAGGAGCTGAAGAACTTCCGGCAGTTGGGCAGCCGCACGGCCGGCCATCCCGAGCATGAGCCCGGGTTGGGGATCGAGACCACCACCGGGCCGTTGGGGCAGGGTCTGGCGAATGCGGTCGGTCTGGCGCTGGCGGAAAAGATGCTCGCGGCGCAATTCAACCGGCCCGGGTTGGAGATCGTCGACCACTACACCTACGCGTTCGCCGGCGATGGCTGCCTGATGGAAGGTATTTCCCACGAGGCCTGCTCGTTCGCGGGCCGGCACGGGCTCGGCAAGCTCATCGTGTTCTACGACGACAACGGCATTTCCATTGACGGCAAGGTGGAGGGCTGGTTTGCCGACGATACCGCGAAGCGATTCGAGGCCTACCACTGGCATGTGATTGCGAACGTCGACGGGCACGATGCAGAGGCCGTACTGAACGCAATCAAGAGTGCACGAGCCGAGAAGACACGCCCGTCGCTGATCATGTGCAAAACCATCATCGGTTGGGGCGCACCGCACAAGCAGGGTACCGCCGCGACGCACGGCGAGGCTCTTGGCGTGGACGAAGTCGCGGCCGCTCGCAAGACACTGAATTGGCCGTACGAGCCGTTCGTGGTGCCCGATGAGCTGCGGACAGAGTGGGATCAGCGGCGGCAAGGAGCGGCCGCGGAGTCGGCCTGGCGCGAGCTCTTCGGCCGTTATCGGACGGCGCATCCGGAGCTCGCGCGCGAGTTCGATCGTCGCATGCGCGGTGAGCTCTCCGCGAGTTGGAAAGACACGGCTGCTCAGGCGCTTGGGACGATGCTCAAGCAGACCGCGCCCCAGGCGACGCGGCAATCCTCGCAGGCCGTGCTGAATGTCATTGGTCCGGCCATGACCGAGATTTTCGGCGGCTCCGCGGATCTGACACCTTCCAACAATACAATGTTCAAGGGCGCGAGGCCGATTACGTCCGAGGATGCGAGCGGTAACTACCTGCACTACGGTGTGCGCGAGTTCGGCATGACCGCCATCCTGAATGGTGTGGCGCTACATGGCGGGTTCGTTCCCTACGGAGGGACGTTCCTCGTCTTTTCAGACTACGCACGCAATGCCATCCGACTCGCTTGCCTGATGGGCGTACGTGTCGTGCTCGTCTACACGCATGACTCGATAGCTCTCGGCGAGGATGGTCCGACACACCAGCCGGTCGAGCACCTCACTTCGCTGCGCGCGATGCCCAACATGAGCCTGTGGCGCCCGTGTGACGCCACCGAAACTGCAATTGCCTGGACGGAAGGTGTCGAGCGTAAGGGGCCCACGGCCCTGATTCTTACGCGTCAGCCGCTACCCCAACAGCCGCGCACGGCGCAACAGGTTGCTGATATCCGCCGGGGCGGTTATACCCTTATAGACTGCAACGGCACACCGGAATGCATCGTCATCGCCACGGGGTCGGAGGTTGGTATTGCCGCCGAAGCGGTCAACAAGCTCAACTCGAATGACGCTCGCGTGCGTCTGGTGTCAATGCCTTCCACCGAAGCCTTCGATGCGCAGGATGAGGCGTACCGCCAGAGCGTGCTGCCGCGCGGAGTGCGCAAGCGGCTTGCCGTGGAAGCCGGGGCTACAGTGTTCTGGTGGCGATACGTGGGGCTGGACGGCCGTGTGCTGGGAATAGACCAGTTCGGCGCCTCCGGTAAGTTCTCGGACGTGTACCCCCACTTCGGCTTTACCGCCGATAATATCGCCCGGCAAGTGCGATCCTTGATCGAGGCGAACGTCAATGCATAGCCGAAACTGGCGGACCGGAACTGGCATTTGAATAGCGGGCAAAAACCACGCTTTTTGCCCGCGAGCTCCCAAAGCGAGTAGGTAGACTGCTGAAAGCGCCGCAGGCGACTTTCAGCCAATTAACGAGAGGAACAAGGTCATGGCAATCAAGGTCGGCATCAACGGTTACGGCCGCATTGGGCGCAACATTCTGCGTGCGCTGTATGAGGGAAAGCGCAACGGAGAGGTGCAAATCGTCGCGCTCAACGATCTTGGCGACGCCAAGACCAACGTCCATCTGACGCGCTACGACACCGTGCACGGCAAGTTTCCCGGCGAGGTGAAGGTTGACGGCGATTCGATGGTCGTGAACGGCGATCGCATCAGAGTGCTTGCCGAGCGGGATCCGGCCAAGCTGCCATGGGGTGACCTGGGCGTGGAGTACGTGCTCGAATGCACGGGTTTGTTCACCAGCAAAGCGAAGGCGGGCGCTCACCTGAAGGGTGGCGCAAAGAAGGTTGTCATCTCCGCTCCGGGCGGCGACGACGTCGACGCCACGATTGTGTACGGTGTGAACCACAACGTGCTCAAGAGCAACTTCACGGTGATCTCCAACGCGTCCTGCACGACGAACTGTCTCGTGCCGGTCGCGAAAGTACTGCACGACAAAGTCGGAATCGTCGCCGGCATCATGACGACCATTCATTCGTACACCAATGACCAGGTGTTGACGGATGTTTACCACTCCGATCTGCGCCGCGCGCGTTCGGCCACCATGTCGCAGATTCCGACCAAGACCGGAGCGGCAGCCGCGGTCGGCCTGGTGCTTCCGGAGTTGAAGGGTAAGCTCGACGGCTATTCCATCCGCGTTCCGACTATCAATGTGTCACTGGTCGATCTCACGTTCACGGCCAAGCGCGCGACGACCGTGGACGAAGTCAACAAGATGATGAAGGAGGCCGCCTCGGGCTATCTCAAGGGCGTGCTGGCGTACACCGACGAGCCGCTGGTATCGAGCGACTTCAACGGCGACCCGCATTCCTCCATTTTCGACGGCACGTTGACCAAGATCATCGACGGCACACTGGTGAAGGTGTTCGCCTGGTATGACAACGAGTGGGGCTTCTCCAACCGTATGATCGACACCGTGCTGGCGTGGTCGAAAGCATCATGAAAGTCTTGCGGATGAAGGAGACGGACCTGCGCAACAAGCGGGTCCTGATCAGGGAAGACCTCAATGTGCCGGTGCAGGACGGCAAGGTCACGAGCGACGCGCGGATTCGCGCGGCGCTTCCGACCATACGTTACGCCCTCGATCAGCAAGCGAAGGTCTTCATCCTGTCGCACCTCGGCCGCCCCGAAGAGGGTAAGTTCGATGAGTCGCTCTCGCTGCAGCCGGTAGCGGCGAAGTTGTCGGAGTTGCTCGGCAAGCCGGTCGCGCTGCGCCGGGACTGGCTCGACGGAGTCGACACTGCGCCGGGGACTGCGGTGTTGTGTGAGAACGTTCGCTTCAACAAGGGCGAGAAGAAGGATAAGGAAGACCTCGCGCGCAAGATGGCCGCGTTGTGCGATGTGTTCGTGATGGACGCATTCGGCACGGCGCATCGTGCCGAGGCGAGCACTCATGGTGTAGCGCGTTTCGCGCAGGTCGCCTGCGCGGGTCCGTTGCTGGTGGGTGAGCTGGAAGCGCTCGAGCGCGCGCTCGAAAAGCCGGCGCGCCCGCTGGTAGCGATTGTCGGCGGCTCGAAGGTATCCACCAAGCTCACGGTGCTCGAGTCGCTGCTGGAAAAAGTCGACAAGCTCATTGTCGGCGGCGGTATAGCCAACACCTTCCTGGCCGCCACCGGTGTGGGCATTGGCAAGTCGTTGCACGAAGCTGACATGCTGGATGTGGCCCGCCGGCTTCTCGAGAAGGCTCGGGCGAAAGGCGCGGACATCCCGATGCCGACGGATGTGGTCGTTGCGAAGGAGTTTGCGGCCACAGCGCACGCCGACGTGCGCCCGATCAGCGAGGTGCGTTCCGACGAGATGATTCTCGACATCGGTCCGGATTCAGCCGATCGCTTCGGCGAGGGGTTGACCTCGGCGGGCACCATCATCTGGAATGGTCCCGTCGGTGTGTTCGAATTCGAACAGTTCGGTGAAGGTACTCGTACCATCGCCCAGGCCATTGCGCGCAGTAAAGCGTTTTCACTTGCCGGCGGCGGCGATACCCTGGCCGCGATCGAGAAATACGGAGTGGAGGAGGGGATCTCATATATCTCCACCGGAGGCGGCGCATTCCTCGAATTCGTCGAGGGTAAGCCGCTGCCTGCTGTCGTCGCGCTAGAAGATCGCGCGCGCGGGTGATATACCCCTGCGCGCAGCGCACGGGAAGAAATACTATGCTCAGACGTACGAAGATAGTCGCCACCGTGGGGCCGGCGACCGATGATTTAGCCATTCTTATCGGAATGATGCGGGGAGGTGTGGACGTTGTCCGGCTGAACGCATCACATGGCACCGTCGAGGACCGACGGCGGCGCCTCAACCTGGTGCGCGAAGCGGCGCGGGCCGCGGACCGATGCGTTGGTATTCTGCTCGACTTGAGTGGTCCGAAGATTCGCATCGAGTGCTTCCGCGAGGGGCGGGTGATGTTGAAGGAGGGGCAGCCCTTCGCACTCGACACCGCCCTCGACCCCAAGGGCGGCACGATCGAGGTGGTAGGTTGCGCTTACAAGGAGTTGCCCAACGACGTAGGACCGGGCGATGTCCTGTTGTTGAACGACGGACAGATCGTGCTCGATGTGGACCGTGTCGATGGCACGCGAATCCACACCCGCGTGCGCGCGGGAGGCGAGTTGTCCGATCGCAAAGGACTCAACCGGCAAGGTGGCGGTATCTCTGCGCCGGCGTTGTCCGATAGGGATCGCGAGGACATCAAGTTCGGTGCCCAGGAGGGCGTTGATTACATTGCCGTCTCCTTTGCTCGCGATGCGGACGACATCGAGCGCGCGCGGCAGTTGGTTCGTGAGGCCGGCGGCGATGCGCGTATCGTGGCAAAGATCGAGCGCCACGAGGCCATCACCAACCTGCCGGGAATCATCGACGCCGCCGATGTAGTCATGGTGGCGCGCGGTGACCTGGGCGTGGAGATGGGCTACGCCGAGTTGACCGGTCTGCAGAAGACCATCATCCATCAGAGCCGCAGCCGCAATCGCATCGTGATTACGGCTACGCAGATGATGGAATCGATGATCCAGAATCCGGCGCCCACACGCGCTGAGGTGAGCGATGTCGCGAATGCCGTTATGGACGGCACCGACGCAGTCATGCTCTCGGCTGAAACGGCTGCTGGCCGCTATCCAGTGAAGGTCGTGGCGGCGATGGCCGAGGTCATCGAGGGTGCGGAGAAATATCAACTCACGCATACGCGCTCACGCCATCGTGCCGAGGGAATGTTCAAGGGTACTGAGGAGGCGATCGCGATGGCCGTGATGTATACGGCCAACCACATGAAGGTGCGCGCTATCGTGGCACTTACGGAAACGGGAGCGACTCCGTTGTGGATGTCTCGTATCCGTTCCGACATCCCGGTGTATGCGTTTACGCGCCATGAGGCGACGCGCCGCCGGGTTACGCTTTACCGTGGCGTTTATCCGGTGATTTTCGATGTCACCAAGAACGAGTCCACGGAGGAGCTGTATCGGTCGATTTTCTCACGGCTGCTCGAATTGCAACTCGTCAAGAGCAACGACCTCGTCATCCTGACAAAGGGTGAGTTGTCGGGCGCTACCGGCGGCACCAATTCGATGCAGATCCTCAAGGTGGCATTGGCGGCTTAAAGGAGCTTCGGGCAGGGCGAAGCGCATTGCGGCTCAAACACTACATTCTTGCGGCGGTTGCGGTGCTGGTACTGGCGCCGCTCGCCTTCGTGTATGGAGTGTTGCGCGCTTCGTTGCCGCAGCTGGATGGCAGCATCAATGCCGTCGGGCTCAGCGCTCCGATACGGATCGAGCGCGACCGTCTCGGAGTTCCGACCATCGTGGCGGCGAATCGGACTGATCTCGCCTATGCCACGGGATTCGTGCACGGCCAGGATCGCTTCTTCGAAATGGATCTGTCACGACGGCTCGCCGGCGGCGAGCTCGCCGAGCTGTTTGGCCCGGCGGCGGTAGACCAGGATCGCAAGACGCGTCTGTTTCATTTCCGCAAGGTCGCGCAGGAGGTGATGCGGCAGGCCTCTCCGGAGCAGCAGGCTGTTGTCGAGGCTTACGCGCGTGGAGTGAATGCGGGGCTTGCGAGCCTGCATAGCCGGCCCTGGGAGTATTGGGTGCTCAAAACGCAGCCCGCTGCGTGGCGCGCCGAAGACACCATACTCGTGGTGGATGCGATGTGGTGGGATTTGCAGGCAAACGGCTTGACCCGCGAGATGCTGCGGCGCGAGCTCAATGCGCGCATCGGCGGGAAAGAGTGCGATGCGGGTTGGAAGTGCGGCCTGCGGTTTTTCTATCCGGCCCGCACCGAGTGGGATGCTGCGCTCATCACCTCGCCCAAAGGGGAGCCTGGCACTCCTGCGGCCCCAGCAGTGGCGTCTTCGGGAATCGTGCCGCCAGCTTCGGGAATACCCGGCCCCGACGTGTTGGATGTGCGGGGGGCGACCGGAGCGCAGCGGAGAGAATCCCAAGAAGCGCCAGCGGCGCGACGTGGGGCGACCGCTACCGCACCCGCGGGACCGGCCATGGAAGCTCCTGCCACAAAAGAGGTGCCCGCGACCACGGCTGCTGTTGGTAACCCATGGCGTTCGCAGGAGGCACCCTCCGATATCGGCAGCAATAACTGGGCGGTTGCGGGCCGCCTGACTACGACCGGCGCGGCTCTGGTTGCCGGCGATATGCATCTGGGACAGCACGTCCCGGCGCTCTGGTATCGCGCCCGTTTGCGCACCACGGGTACCGGGTCGGAACCGGGCTTGGATCTGAACGGTGTCACCCTTCCCGGTGCGCCGCTGATGGTTGCGGGATCCAACGGCCACATTGCCTGGAGCTTTACCAACAGCTACGGCGACTGGCTCAACGTCAGGCTCGTTCCGTGTACCTCGGTCGGTGAGAGCGAGCTGCAGACGCCGTCGGTCACAATTCCGCTCTCCGTGGAGCGCGAAGAAATCCGCGTCAAGGATTCCAAGCCCGTGCTGGAGGAAGTGAAGTCAGGGCCTTTGGGGACACTGCTGCGGGCGCAGCCCGAGCGGCAGATGTGTTGGTTCGGGTCCTGGCTGGCGGCGTTGCCGGCAGCGACTAACATGAACCTCATAGCTCTTGAGCGTGTGACCTCCGTGACTGACGCGCTCGCCCTTGGGCCGCAGGTAGGCATACCTCATCAGAACTTCGTGGTCGGCGACCGTGAGGGTCATATCGGGTGGACCATCTACGGCCGAATTCCGACCGATATCGGCGCTGAGCGCGCGAGAGGGCACTCGCCGTGGACGACTGACGAGGACCATCCTCGCATTGCCGATCCGCCGATTGGCCGCATCTGGACCGCCAACGCCCGAGTCACCGACGATGAGCGGCAGGAGGCGGCGATCGGCGGCGATCTCGCCCCGCTGGGCTCCGAATACGATCTCGGTGCTCGCGCGCGCCAGATTCGCGATGACCTCCTGGCGTTGAAAGGGCCGGCTACGCCGGCGCAGATGTTGCAAATTCAACTCGATGACGGCGCGGTGTTTCTGGCGCGCTGGCGCGAGTTGCTGTTGAGACTGATCGATGTCGACAGCGAGCGCGACCACCCCAAACGCGCGCAGTTCCGCAAGCTGGTGGACGGCTGGGACGCGCACGCGGCCGTCGATTCGGTCGGCTATCGCCTGGTGCGCAGTTATCACACCCACACCGAGCGGGCCGTCTGGGAAATGGTGAGCCACGCGCTGAAAATCCCGGATGAGGATGCTCCGCTGCTGCCGTCGCAATTCGAAGCGCCGTTGTGGCAGCTGGTGCATGAGCAACCGATGCACATGCTGGCCGCTTCCTATCCGAGTTGGCATGATTTCCTGCTTACGCAGCTCGACAAGACCATCGTGGATCTGGAAGCAAGCTGTGAGGGGCACGCGCTCGATCGTTGCACCTGGGGCTCCCGCAAGCCTGTGAGGATCCGACATCCACTCTCGGCCGCGCTCCCTTTGCTGGCGCCGCTTCTGGACATGCCCACCCTCGAGCTGCCCGGCGATCACGACATGCCGCGCGTACAGGATGGAGCGTTTGGCGCTTCGGAGCGTTTCGCGGTTTCCCCTGGGCACGAGGATCTGGGTTATCTCCATATCCCTGGTGGGCAGAGTGGGCATCCTCTATCGCCTTACTACAGGGCTGGCTTCATGGAGTGGGCACGAGGGCAACCCCTGCCGTTCCTGCCCGGACCGGCGCAGCATACGCTCACCCTGCAGCCGGCAGTAAAATCTGGAACATCATGACCGAGCGTTTCACAGGCACCGATCGGTATATCGCGACCGATGACCTCATGATGGCGGTCAATGCGGCGATCACGCTCACACGACCACTGCTCATCAAGGGGGAACCCGGCACTGGCAAAACGCAGTTGGCCCAGGAAATCGCCCGATCGCTCGGCTGTCCGCTGTATGAGTGGCACATCAAATCGACGAGCAAGGCGCAGCAGGGGCTTTACGAGTACGACGCGGTCTCGCGTTTGCGCGACTCGCAACTGGGCGAGGCGCGTGTCCACGACATCCGTAACTACATCGTGAAGGGGAGGCTCTGGGAGGCGTTTGAATCCGAAACGCGGCCGGTGCTCCTGATTGACGAGATCGACAAGGCGGACATCGAGTTTCCGAACGACCTGCTGCGCGAGCTCGATCGGATGGAGTTTTTTGTCTACGAGACCCGCGAGCTGGTGAAGGCGCGGCATCGTCCGATCATTCTGATCACGAGCAATAACGAGAAGGAGTTGCCGGACGCATTTCTGCGGCGCTGCTTTTTCCACTACATCCGCTTTCCGGACGTGGCCACCATGCGGGCGATCGTCGAGGTCCACTTTCCCGGCTTGAAGAAGGAGTTGCTGTCCGAGGCGCTCACGGCGTTCTTCGAGGTGCGTGACACACCCGGGCTGAAAAAGAAGCCCTCCACTTCCGAGCTGCTCGACTGGATCAAACTGCTGGTGGCGGAGGATATCGATCCAGCCGTGCTGCGCGGCGGTGATTCGAAGAAAACCATTCCCATCCTCCACGGCGCACTGCTCAAGAATGAGCAGGACGTGCACCTGTTCGAGCAGCTGGTGTTTCTCAACCGCCGCTCGCGCTGAAGTTCCGCGTATGCTGGTGAGCTTCTTTTTCAAGTTACGCCAGAGCGGAGTCCCGGTCACTATTACGGAGTTCCTGACGCTTCTCGAGGCCTTGCGCGCGCACGTCGCGGAGACCTCGGCGCAGGACTTTTACTACCTCGCACGGATCTGCCTGGTGAAGGACGAGCGACATTACGACCGCTTCGATCGGGTGTTCGCGGAGATCTTCGAAGGCGCTGAAGAGTTATTCGCCGAGATGGTCGCGAAGGTGCCAGCCGAGTGGCTGCAGACGCTCACCGAACGGATTTTGTCGGAAGAGGAGAAGCGCAGGGTCGAGGCGCTGGGTGGGTGGGACAAGCTCCTGGAGACGCTGCGCGAGCGCCTGCGTGAGCAGAAGGAGCGCCATCAGGGCGGTAACAAGTGGATCGGCACCGCGGGGACTTCTCCGTTTGGGGCTAACGGCTACAACCCGGAAGGCATCCGCATCGGCCAACAAGGCTCGAGGAACCGCCGCGCGGTGAAGGTCTGGGACCAGCGCGAGTATCGCAACTTCGACGACACCGTCGAGCTCGGCACGCGAAACATGAAGCTGGCCCTGCGTAAGCTTCGTAAGTTCGCGCGCGATGGCGCGCCCGACCTGCTCGACCTCGACGGTACTATCAATGCCACCGCGCGCAACGCCGGACTGCTGGATCTCAAAATGGTGGCGGAGCGCCGCAACGCTGTGAAGGTGTTGCTGTTTCTGGACGTCGGCGGCTCGATGGATGACCACATCCGCATTTGTGAGGAGCTGTTTTCCGCGGCGCGCAGCGAGTTCAAGCACCTCGTGCATTTCTATTTTCACAACTTCATTTACGAGCATCTCTGGCAGGACAACCGCCGGCGCGCTTCGGCACTGACACCCACGAACCAGGTCCTGCGCACCTACACGCACGACTATCGTGTGATCCTGGTGGGTGACGCCACCATGAGTCCGTATGAGATTCTGCAACCCGGCGGCAGCGTGGATCATTGGAACAAGGAAGCGGGGGCCGTCTGGATGCAACGTTTGTGCGCGACTTTTCCGCGGCTCGTGTGGTTGAATCCAGAGCCCATGGAGCGCTGGGACTACACCTCGTCGGTCAAGATCACTCGTGAGCTGATCGGTGAGCGCATGTTTCCGTTGACCATGGCGGGGATGGACCGGGCCATCGACCAGTTGCGCCGGCCGCTGACCCGCGCCGCCCATTTGTCTGCCGCTTCTTTATCCGATGGGCCGCCCGAGGTGCCGCGATACTGATGGACGGCTCGATCGAACCACAACGCAGGCGCTCCGGCCGGCAAACGGTCGGCCTCGTGTTGACCGGCGGCGGCTCGCGCTCGGCATACCAGGTCGGGGTGTTGCTCGCTCTCACCGAGCTGCTACCTCGTGCGCGCAATCCGTTTCAGGTCATCGTCGGCACTTCCGCGGGCGGTATCGCGGCCGCGGTGCTTGCCGCCGAGGCCCATCAGTGGCGGCGTGCCGTTCTGGGTCTGGAGCGGGTTTGGGCCAACTTTCATTCCGACCAGGTTTTTCATGTCGACCCGGTGCATATGTTGCGTGCCGGGCTCCATTGGGTGTTGGCTCTCGTATCCGGCGGCGTGTTGCTATCGCCACCGAAGGCGATGCTCGATAACTCCCCGCTGCGCGAGCTGCTGGGTGTTCATGTGGACTGCGCTGGTATCCGGCGCAGTATCGCCCGCGGCCATCTGCGCGCGTTCGCTGTTTGTGCGACGAGCTACTCCAGCGGGAGCTCGGTCGCGTTTTACGACGGCGTCGACTCGATCAAGGACTGGTCCCGGGTGCAGCGGGTGGGCCGGCGAGCCGAAGTGACTCTTGATCACCTGGTGGCGAGCTCGGCGATACCGATGTTGTTTCCGCCCATGCGATTGGGGGATGAGTATTTCGGCGACGGCGCGATGCGGCAGTTGAATCCCCTCAGTCCGGCGATCCATCTCGGCGCCGACCGGTTGCTGGTGATCGGTGTGCGCGCGCGGCGTGGCGCCGGCGTAGCGGTCAACCGCGTTCCGATCGCTATGCCGTCGCCTGGCGAAATCTTCGGTTATATGCTTGATACCCTGTTCACGGACCAGGTATACGGCGACCTCGAGCAACTCGAGCGCATGAATCAACTGGCCGCCGCTTCGCCCTCGGCGTACCGCGAGATACAACATGTCGACACCCTGATGTTGGCGCCGAGCGTCGACCCCAGGGAAATTGCGGGTCGCCACGCCGGAGACGTCCCTACCGGATTGCGGGCCTTGTTGCGGGTCATCGGCGGGCGCGATCCTTCAGGTTATCAGCTCGCCAGCTATCTGACATTCGAGGCGGGGTATACGCGTGCCCTGATCGAGCTCGGCTATCGTGACGCGATGGAAGCTCGAGCGGCCATCATGGCCTTCATGAGCGGCGAGAAACTGCCGCCGGTGCTGACGTCTCCCGGCGTTGCCCAGGCGACCTAAGTTCGCGGTTGGGCGACCGCGGTCAGGTGCGGTTGGGGGGCAGCGGGGAGTCCGCTGTGTCGTGCCGTTACGTTAGCGAACTGCCCCGAGAAGTCCGACGCCAGGCGATCGACGATATAGACCGAGCGATGTTGGCCCCCTGTGCATCCCACCGCGACGGTGAGATAGCCTCGATTACTCGCCTGGTATTCCGGTACACGCGCGCGGATGAATTGCTCGATGTCGGCGATCAGGCTCGCAACATTCGTGTTCGACTCCAGGAACCGGATCACCTCGGGGTCGCGGCCGGTGAGGTTGCGCAGGCCAGGCTCCCAGTAGGGATTCGGTAGCGAGCGCGCGTCGAATACGAAATCCGCATCCCCCGGCAATCCGTACTTGAAGCCGAAGGATTCGAACGTGATCGACAGCCGACCCACAGCACGCTGCTCGACGCGTTTGTGGATGATGTCGCGCAGTCCGTGCACCCCCATCTTCGAGGTGTCGATGACCAGGTCCGCGATGTACAGGATGGGCTCGAGAAGTTGCCGCTCGAGCGCCATCGCCTCGCGCAGGTCGATGTTGTTGCGGCTCATGGGGTGCTTGCGGCGGGTCTCGGCAAACCGGCGCAACAGCTCATCATCATTGGCAATGAGAAAGACGACCTCGCACTGGATGCCGCTACGGCGCAACTCGTCTATGAGCTTGGGGACAGTGGCAATCTCAGCCGGTGTGTTGCGCGCATCCAGCCCGATGGCCGTGCGCTCGTAGGTCGACTCAGGGCTGCGCACGGTGTACGAGATAAACGGCTTCAGGAGCGCCGCGGGGATATTGTCGATGCAATAAAACCCGAGGTCCTCGAGCATGTGCAGAGCCACGCTCTTTCCGGAACCGGACAAGCCACTGAGGATGAGTATGCGCACACGCTATGGTTATCCAGCCATCGGTGTCGCCGCAAGGCCGAAATAAGCGAAGCCCGGACGAGGGTCTCGATCCGGAAACGTGATACAGGCATAGGGACGTGCCCCGCCCCCGCAGGTGGCGGCGCGGAGAGCAAAAATCACGCTTTTTGCTCTCCGCATGCTGGGCCGGGCAGGGTGCGACGCATGCGTCGCGCGGGCGCACATGGATGTGCGCCTCGGGCTTGCGCGCAGCAGGACTGCGTAGCGCAATGCCCGGATCCAGCGTTTTAAACTATTGCGCTAGGCGCGCACCACGCGACGCGTTTCGGCCGCGTGAACGTCAGACATTTTTTCCTTGTGTTTTTTCAAGCACCTGTCGAGCTTGTCGGTGAGCAGATCGATGGCGGCATACATATTCTCGTCGATCGCTTCTGTGTGGATGGCGGTACCGCTTACGTGCAGCGTCGCCTCGGCCTTTTGTCGCAGCTTCTCTACCGTCAGAATGCAGTGCACATCGAGCACTTGATCGTAGTGCCTGCCGATGCGCTCGAGTTTCTTTTCAACATAACCCCGCATTGACTCAGTGACCTCGACATGATGGCCGGTGACGTTGAGCTGCATAGCCGTCTCCTTCTGCGAGTTTTAACGTACGTACCCTACATTTGTCTGGAACTTGCCCTCTTGCGCTCATTGGAGGGGGCGATGCCCATCGCCTCACGGTATTTGGCTACCGTGCGTCGGGCGACCGGTATCCCTTCGCCGGATAGGAGCTCGGCGATACGGCCGTCACTCAGAGGGCTCTCCGCGTCCTCCTCCTTGACGAGTTTTTTGATTTTCGCGCGTATGGCGGTCGAGGACGTGCCGGATCCGTCAGCACCCTCCACCTGGCTGGAAAAGAAATAGCGCAGCTCAAATACGCCGCGCGGGGTATGCATGTATTTGCCCGAGGTGACTCGTGAGATGGTCGACTCGTGCATGCTTACGGCCTCAGCGATGTCTTTGAGGATCATCGGCCGCATGTGCTCGTCGCCATGTTCCAGGAACGCTTGCTGGCGCTCGACTATGGAGCGCGCGACCTTGATGAGCGTCTCGTGGCGGATTTCGAGACTTTTTAGAAGCCAGCGAGCTTCCTGCAGCTGCGCACGCATGGTGGCGTGGCTCGCATTACGGCCGATCAGGCTGGCATAGCTGTTATTCAATCGCACACGCGGCAGGGTGGCGGAATTGATCTCCACTGCCCATCCGTGGTCGGTACGCCGGACGAAAACATCAGGGACTACATATTCCGCCGAACCGGTGCTTACTGTCGAGCCCGGGCGGGGATGACAGGAGCGTACCAACGCCAATGCCGACGTGATCTCTTCCTCTGTCGCACGAAGTTCGCGACGCAGAAGGGAAAGCTCCCGCTCGGCCACGAGTTCCAGATGATGGCGTGCAATCTCGATGGCCGTAGTGAAGCCGGGTGTGGCGGGGTCGAGCTGGCGTAACTGCAGCTCGATGCACTCGCCAACCGAGCGCGCCCCCACTCCGGCGGGGTCCAGCGCCTGCACAACCGCAAGCGTGGCCTCTACTTCGGCCGCATCGCATTCGATTTCGGGCCGCAGGGTATTGGCGATCTCCTCCAGCGGCTCGGTAATGTAGCCGTCATCGCTGATGGCATCGACGATCGCTCGGGCTATCGCGAACTCGCGCGGCTCGAGCCTCGCGACCTCGAGCTGCCACAGCAGATGCTCCTGAAGGGACTGGCCCGCGGAGTCGGCGTACTCCTGCTGGCGCTCGTCGTCATCGCCGCCGCTCCAGGGGGTCTCAGCGGGTCCGACGTTTTGCTCGCCCCAACCATCGTCGAGCACTTCCACAGTGCTTTCCGGCGCGCGCTCGGGTGCCGGCGCCTGCTCATGCTGCGCTACCGCGGATTCTTCCACAGCCTCGAAGACACCCGTCCCTTCGGTCTCTTCCAGGGGCTCGAGCATCACGTTCGATTCGAGAAGCTCCCGGATGTGGGCCTGGAGCTCAAGTGCAGGCAGCTGCAGGAGTCGGATGGCCTGCTGCAGCTGCGGGGTCATGGTCAATTGCTGACCCAACCGAAGCTGCAGGGACGGTTTCAGCATGGTGGCACGACAGCGGCGCTAGGGGCTTGTCTGGCTGATGATCGCCGTAGCGAGGGCGACCGTCAGCGCGCAGCTTTCGGCGATCGTTTGCCGCGCATAGTCAAGGCTATGTAAGGGAAACGATCGCCGAAAGCTGCCGCTGACCGGCGGCCGCAGCAGGCGAGCATTAGTCAGACAGGCTCCTATGGCCTTTCCTCGTCTTAAGTAGTTGAAATATTAGGGGTTCCGGTTGAGCCCAGGCTCATAGCCGAAACGCTTCACCCAAGTACACCTCACGTACTTGGGGGTTGGCAAGGATTTCTTCCGCAGTTCCAGATGCAATCACCGTGCCTTGGTTGACTATATAGGCACGGGTGCATACGCCAAGGGTTTCCCGGACGTTATGGTCCGTGATCAGGACCCCAATATCGCGATGGGTCAGCTCGCGGATGATGCGCTGGATATCGAGGACGGAGAGAGGATCGACGCCCGCGAACGGTTCGTCGAGCAGCATGAAACGAGGATCGGCGGCCAAGGCGCGGGCGATCTCAACGCGCCGGCGTTCGCCGCCTGAGAGCGACAGCCCGAGGCTGCGGCGCACATGGCCGATGCGCAGCTCTTCCAGAAGCTCCTCCAGTCGGCGCTCGCGCGCAGCCCGCTCGAGGTCGGGGCGTGTCTCGAGGATGGCCAGAATGTTGTCCTCGACGGACAACTTGCGGAAGACCGACGCCTCCTGCGGGAGGTAACCCAGGCCCAGTTGCGCGCGGCGGTGCATCGGCAGAAGGGTGACGTCCTGCTCGCCGACGTAGATACGTCCCGCATCACAAGGCACCAGACCCACCATCATGTAGAACGCTGTCGTCTTGCCGGCGCCGTTGGGCCCGAGGAGACCGACGACTTCGCCGTTGGAGACTTCGACTGACAGATCCTTTACGACCTGGCGTTTCTTATACGATTTCGCCAAGCCAGCGGCTTTGAGTGAGGCCATGGTCAGTGCGGTGTGGATGAGGGCTGGGCCGAACCAGGAGCAGAGGCGCCCGGTGCTGCGGTCGCCGCAGTCGCGCTCGGGCCTGGCGCGCCAAGTGAGGCTCCGCCGCCGGGCTGCTGTGGCGTGGTTGATTGGAATGACGGACGCGTTGGTGTTGTTTCAGGCGCCGCCGGCTGTGACTTGCCAGCGTCTCCCGCCGTGGGCTTCGGCTTGTTGGTTCCTGCGCCGTCGGCACCTTTCTCGTCGCCGCCTTTCGGGCTTTCGTTCGGTGTGATCGTGACGTGGATACGCTCAGCGCCCGAAGAGGTGGACGCTTCCACGTGCTCCTCGCGCAAGCTGTACACAATTACCGGTCCACGGATGTCGTTCCGACCGTCAGTGACCCATGCATCATCCGACAGGCGGATGGTGCCGGGGCCTACGTCATACACTATCTCGTTAGCGTGGCCGCGCGTGACGATGTTGGAATCCTCACGCTTCTGATCGAACTCAGCCGGGTTGCCGGTGGCGGTTGCGCGTTTGAGCTGGTTGTCCTCGAACTCGACGACGGCCTCGTCGGAACGCAGGTTCCCACGCGGCTCGGCGTTGATGCGCACGTTGCCGGTGAGTGTCCAGCGATTGTCTTTGAAATCCTTCGTCCCGGCGGTCGCCAGCGCCCGATCAGCCTTCACGGTCATCTTCCCATAGGTAATCGTGACATCTTTCAGGTGCGTCACGCGCGTCTTGAAGTCGACCTCCACAGAGCTCGCATCGTAAAAAATGTCCGGGGGCGCCTCTTCCTTCTTTTTCGCCGCGCTCAGGCACGGCACGAGGGTCAGGAACGCCAAGGCGGTGGCACACAGCCGGACAAGCACAACGGGACGTGTTGACAACGAATTCATTTTTGCGAGCCAGGTAGCCGACTGGGCACTGCTTTACCGTGCACCGAGGATTCTAACTGCACGCGACCGTCGTTCAAGGTCGCACGCATGCCCTTGCTCTTCATCTCCTGTCCGGACCACGTAAGCGTGACGGGATCCTTTGTGCTTACGATCTTGGTGTTCGTGTCAAATGCCAGGCGCTGCGTCGTGATCTGCGCGGGTTGGGTCGTTCCCTGCGGCGTACCGTCAACGTGTACGTTGCCTGACAACTCAACTCTACCGGTGTCCTGGCCGACTTGGCCCTCGTCGCCGCGTGCGGTCCACAAGGCGCCGTTTGCGTCGTAGAAGCCCAACGTCGCGTGCTCCAGCTGCACCGTATCGTCATTGGGCTGCTGACGGATGACGTCGGCATCGACGGTGTAAAGCGGATGTCCGTCTGGGCCGGTCTGCACGAGCTGCGCATCGCGCGCGGCATAGCCGGGGTCGTGCGGCTCCTCGACGACTGTTGTCGCCGTAGTCTCGCTCTGCGGCCCCCCCAACAGGATGGTGCCACCGATGACCACGATGAAAACCAAGGCGGCGAAGATGCGGTAGATCATTTCGCGCGCGCCTTGTGGCTACCGTGAGCCAGCCCGGGATGGGCCAGCAGGTAATCACAGACCTCACGCACTGCACCATGTCCGCCGGGAAGCTTGGTGATCAGATGAGCGGCGTGCCGCGCCTCGGGGTGCGCATCCGCCACAGCGAATGCTAGTGCCACTTTGCGCATGAGCGGGACATCCGGCAAGTCGTCTCCCACGCACGCGCAGGCGGACGGCTCGATCTTCAAGCGGCTGCACAAGCGCTCGAATTCCACAACTTTGTCCTTGGCTCCCTGCCGGACGTGTTCCACGCCCAGCTCGCGGCAGCGTACCTCCACCATCTTGGACTTGCGCCCGGAGATGACCGCGACTTCGATTCCAGCGCGGGCGACCTGTTTGATTCCCAGGCCGTCGCGGACATGAAACTGTTTGAGCGCTTCGCCGCGGGCGCCAAAGTACAACCGCCCGTCCGTCATTACGCCATCGACGTCCAATATCAACATCCGGATTGCCGCAGCCGATTTTCTTACCACTTCAGACCACGCCCGCCCGGAACAGGTCGTGTATGTTCAGAGCGCCTATCAGGACCCCCTGCTCGTCGGTGACCGGCAATGCGGTGATGCGATGAACCTCCATCAGGTGCACCGCCTCCGCTGCCAGCTCCCGCCGGCCGATGGTCTTGCAGTTTGCCGTCATCACTTCACTCATCAGGGTCGAATGGACGTCGAGTTGCTTGTCGAAGGTGCGCCGCAGGTCGCCGTCGGTAAACACCCCGAGCACCCGGTTTTCGGGGCTCACGATGATGGTCATTCCCAGGCCCTTGCGCGACATCTCCAGCAGACCGTCGCGCAGCTTCTCTGTGGGCGCGGTACGCGGAATTCCATCGCCTGTGCGCATGAGGTCCTCGACGTGCAGCAGCAGCTGCCGTCCGAGACTGCCTCCGGGGTGCGAGCGCGCGAAGTCCTGTTTGGTAAACCCGCGCGCCTCCAGAAGCGTCACCGCCAGAGCGTCACCCATCGCAAGAGTTGCCGTCGTGCTTGCGGTAGGCGCCAGATTCAGAGGGCAAGCTTCCTCCGCGACGCTGACGTCGAGCGTTACGTTTGCGGCCCGACCCAGGGTCGAGTCCGTCTTCCCGGCCATGACCAGGAGTGGGACACCGAGCCGCTTCAGGTGCGGCAACAGCATCACCAGCTCGGGTGTCTCGCCCGAATTCGACAGAGCCAGCACCACATCCGAGCGTGTAATCATGCCGAGGTCGCCGTGACCGGCCTCCGCGGGATGTAGGAAAAATGCAGGTGTCCCGGTACTTGCCAGGGTGGCGGCGATTTTCCGCGCCACATGACCGGACTTTCCCATTCCGGTCACAACCACTCGTCCCTTGCAGGCGAGGCACAAGCGGCAGGCTGCGGCGAATCTATCGTCGATGCGCGTTTGGAGCTCTTCGACCGCCCGGGCCTCGATGGCCAGCGCACGGCGCCCGGACGCCAGCAAAGGTGGCGTGTCGTTGACGGGGGGGGTGACGGCTCTGCTCATGATTCGAAGTGCGCGGCGATTCTCTGTGCTGTGCGGGGACCATTCCCCGCGCCATCCGCGATTATAGGCGTGAGCGTCTGCCTGAGTAGGCCAGGAGGAGGTATTGACCTGCTTCAAGGCGTGCAGGGCCGGCCTGGGGCGTGTCTGACCAATGATCGCTGCTACGGGCCGCCGCCCAGCGGCATCTTGCGGCGATCATTAGTCAGACACGCCCCTACCGATTAATATTCAGCCGCATGAATCCTGAATACATCGCACAGCTCATCCGTACCGCCCTCCCGGAGGCGCAGGTATTGGTCGAATCGGACGACAACACGCACTTCGCCGCGCGTGTCGTGTCGCGTGAATTCATCGGTAAACGCAGCATTGCCCGCCACCAGCTCGTTTACAAAGCGCTCGGCGAGCTCGTGGGTCGCGAGATCCACGCACTCTCCATCGAAGCCTTGACGCCTGAAGAGTCCGGGCAGAAGGGCTGACATGGACAAGCTGCAGATTCAGGGGGGAGTTCCTCTGGAGGGCGAGGTGCGCATCTCGGGGGCCAAGAACGCCACATTGCCTATCCTGGCCGGCGCACTTCTCGCGGATGATCCGGTGATGGTCGCCAACGTCCCGCATCTGAAGGACGTGACGACCACCGTCGAGCTCCTCGGTCGAATGGGTGCGACCGTCACTATCGACGAGCGCATGCGCATCGAGGTCGACGGCTCAACCGTCAAGGAGTGCTTTGCGCCGTACGAGCTCGTGAAGACGATGCGTGCGTCGATTCTCGTGCTGGGGCCGCTCGTGGCCCGTTTTGGTAGCGCCGACGTGTCATTGCCGGGGGGCTGCGCCATTGGCGCACGGCCGGTGAACATCCATGTCGCCGGCCTTCAGGCGATGGGAGCCGATATCACCATCGAAGGTGGTTACATCCGAGCACGTGCTTCGCGTTTGAAGGGGGCTCGTCTGGTGCTCGATACCGTGACTGTTACCGGTACCGAAAACCTCATGATGGCTGCGACGCTCGCCGACGGCGAGACCATTATCGAGAACGCGGCACGCGAGCCCGAGGTGGTCGATCTGGCAAACTTCCTGATCGCCATGGGCGCGAAAATTCAGGGCGCCGGCACTGACAAGATTGTGGTCAATGGGGTAGAGCGGCTGCGCGGCACCACTTATGAAGTGCTCCCCGATCGTATCGAGAGCGGTACGTATCTTCTCGCCGCTGCGATCACGCGCGGTCACGTGCGTATCAAAAACACTCGGCCCGATCATCTCGATGCCGTGCTCGCCAAGCTCCAGGAAGCGGGCGCGAAGATCGGCGTCGGTGACAATTGGATCGATATCGACATGCGCGGACGCCGGCCGAAGTCCGTGGATGTTCGCACCGCTCCGTATCCCGCGTTCCCCACCGATATGCAGGCGCAGTTCGCTGCTCTGAACACGGTGGCCGACGGTGTTGGCACTATCATTGAGACGATCTTCGAGAACCGCTTCATGCATATGCTCGAGATGCGGCGTCTGGGTGCCGAGATCCGGCTCGAGGGCAACACGGCCATCATTCGTGGCGTGGAGAAGCTCACCGCGGCGCCGGTCATGGCAACGGATCTGCGCGCCTCCGCGAGTCTTGTCCTAGCCGGCCTGGTTGCCGAGGGGCAGACTGACGTAGAGCGGATTTATCACATCGATCGGGGTTATGAGGCGATCGAAGAGAAGCTGGCGCAGCTGGGTGCGCAGATCAGGCGAGTGCCTAATTAGTTTATGGGCCAAAAGACGCCTGCGGCGCTTTTGGCGGAGTTAGGCGCGGCGCGTTGGTTGAGCCGCGGGCAAAAGCGTGGTTTTGCCCGCCAAGCGCGGGATATCGACGGATCGTCATGGTTGCCGGGTAGAGTCGAGTCGGCACGCTAAGTGCTGCGCGAACGGCGGTCGAGCGGAACCGGCCTACGTAGTAGCGAGGCTACGCCCCGGCAAAAACCACGCTTTTTGCTCGCGTGCAGTGACGAGCGAGTCGGCGCGCTCGCTGAAAGCGCCGCAGCCTGCGCGGCGCGGGCGACTTTCAGCCAATAAAGGAGACTCTATGCGAATCGGCATGATCGGGCTCGGGCGCATGGGCGCCAACATGGTGCGGCGGCTGCTCAAGGGTGGCCACGAATGCGTCGTCTATGACCGCTCGGCTGATGCGCTCAAGGCTTCAGTGGCGCAAGGCGCCAAAGGTGCGAGCTCGCTTGCCGAGCTGGTCGCCGGGCTGAGCGCCCCGCGGGCGGTTTGGATCATGGTGCCTGCCGCAACAGTCGATTCCGTCATCGGCGAGCTGCGAGAGTTGCTCAAGAGCGGTGACATCATCATCGACGGCGGCAATTCGCATTATCATGATGACATCCGCCGGTCGAAGAAACTGCGCGACGAGGCCGGCATTCACTACGTCGATGTTGGAACCAGCGGCGGCGTGCTCGGATTCGAGCAGGGCTACTGCCTGATGGTGGGTTGCGATGCGGCCGCATTCCAGACACTCGAGCCGATTTTCGCCACACTGTCTCCCGGCGGGCGCAAGCCGCAGAGTAACTCGCAGACCGCGGCCTCCATGGGCTACCTGCATTGCGGGGCTTCCGGCGCCGGCCACTTCGTGAAGATGGTTCACAACGGTATCGAGTACGGGCTCATGGCCGCGTATGCCGAAGGCCTGAATGTGCTGAGGCATGCGGACGCCGGTTTGCACAAGGCCGAGGCCGACGCCGAGACCGCGCCTCTGAGCAACCCGGAGCTGTATCAATACCAGCTCGATATGGGTGCGATCGCCGAGGTCTGGCGCCACGGCAGCATCATCTCCTCGCGATTGCTCGATCTGACCGCCGAGGCGCTCGCGCAGGACCCCAAGCTGCAACAGTTTGGTGGCCGCGTGTCCGACTCCGGGGAAGGCCGTTGGACGGTGCAGGCAGCGATCGAGGTCGGCGTGCCGGCATTCGTGTTGAGTGCCGCGCTGTATTCGCGATTCGATTCGCAGGGTCGCGCGGAGTACGCCGACAAGTTGTTGTCGGCCATGCGTCTGGGCTTCGGCGGGCATCTCGAGAAGAAATCCTGACCCGTGACATGGACGTCCATTAGGAGACATTGCTATGCAGCGCCGTGACTCTGATGCCCTGGTGTTGTTTGGTGCAACCGGGGACTTGTGCTACCGCAAGATCTACCCGGCGCTCTATCACCTGGTGCGCCGCAGACTATTGACAGTGCCGATAATCGGTGTTGCGCGCGCCGGCTGGAATCAGCAGCAGCTCGCGCAACGTGTGCAGAAAAGCATGGAGGAGTTCGTACCCAACCGAGACGGCGAGGCGGTCGAGCGACTCATCAGTCTGTTGAAATACGTGGACGGCGACTACAACGACCGCGCCACTTTCCAGACCCTGCGCAAGACTCTCGGCGACGCCGAGCGTCCTCTGCACTACCTGGCGATTCCGCCGAGTGTGTTTCCCGTGGTCATCGAGCATCTCGGCGCGACCATGGTGTCCGACGCGCGCGTCGTAGTCGAGAAGCCTTTCGGGCGCGATCTGCAATCGGCGATCGCACTCAACCAGACACTCCTGAAGCGCTTTCCCGAGTCGAGCATCTTTCGAATCGACCACTATCTCGGCAAGGAGGCGGTGCAAGGGCTGTTGTACTTCCGCTTCGCCAACTCCTTCCTCGAGCCGGTCTGGAATCGCAACTACGTCGCCAGCGTCCAGATCACCATGGCCGAAAAGATGGGCATGAACGGCCGCGGCAAGTTCTACGAAGAGACCGGCGCCATCCGCGACGTCATGCAGAATCACCTCCTGCAGATCCTCGCCTTCCTCACCCTCGAGCCCCCCGTGAACTCCGAAGGCGAATCCCTTCGCGACGAAAAGGTGAAGGTGTTGAAGTCCATCCGCCCCGCCAGGCCGGAAAACATAGTACGCGGCCAGTTCCGCGGCTACCGCCAGGAAAACGGCGTAGCCCCCGACTCGAAAGTCGAAACCTTCGCGGCCATGCGCCTCGAAGTGGATTCATGGCGCTGGGGCGGTGTCCCTTTCTACCTACGCGCCGGCAAAAATCTCCCCGTCACCGCCACCGAGGTGGTCGTCGACCTGCGCCCACCGCCAACCCATGTGTTCGGCAACCTCGGCCCAGAGCAACCCAACTATGTGCGCTTCCGCGTAGGCCCCGACGTCGCAATCGCCTTGGGCGCCCACGCCAAGAAAGCAGGTCCAACCATGCAGGGCCGCGAAGTGGAGCTGTTCGTCTCACAGCAACAGGCCGACGAAATGGACGCCTACGAGCGACTCATCAGCGAAGCCCTGATCGGCGACACCGCCCACTTCGCCCGCCAGGACGAAGTCGAAGCCGCCTGGGCGATCGTCGATCCCGTGTTAGGCCTGAAAACCAACCCCTGCGAATACACCCCCGGAACCTGGGGCCCCCAAGAAGCCGACCAACTCATCAGCGGCCCCTGCTCCTGGCACAATCCCGGCGCCACCGCCCAAACCTGGACCCGCGCCTGCGCCCCTCTGGAGATGAGCAAGTTCGCCCCGTAGCTTGGCGGCCTTGGATCGCGTGCAGGCGCGCTTGGCCCCGGGTGGAGTCTTCTGATGAAAGCTCCGGTCAGCTCGTGCGCGGTCTCTCGCTCACGTGTGCTTTGACTTCAAACGTGCGCCTGCCCCGCAGCACTTTGATGGCAAGCACCGACCCCGGCTTCGCAGTGGCAATCCGCGCCAACGCATCCTGCGCACTGTTGAGCGTAGCGTTATCGATAGCAAGCAATAAGTCCCCCGGCTGCAACCCGGCCTCCTGACTCGGACTACCAACATACATGTTGGCAACCAAAACCCCACCCTGCGCCAGCCCCAACTGCGCCGCCTGCTCATCCGACACATCTTCCGGCACGATCCCAATCCACCCGCGGATGACCCGCCCATGCTCAATGATGTCGCTCAACACCCCGCGAACCATGTTCACCGGAATAGCAAACCCAATCCCCTCGACCCCCAGATTCTTAGCCACGATCGCAGTGTTGATCCCAATGAGCGCCCCACTGGAATCAACGAGCGCCCCACCCGAATTGCCGAAGTTGATAGGCGCATCCGTCTGAATGAAATCCTCCAGGGGCGCAATCCCAAGCTGCTGCCGGCTCGTGGCGCTCACGATGCCGTGTGTAACCGTATGCGCCAGCCCAATGGGATTGCCGATGGCAAGCACCACATCTCCCACCTTGAGTTGGTCCGAGCGCCCGAACGTCGCCACCGGCAAAGGACTGAGATCGATCTTCAGAACCGCAAGATCCGTATCCGGATCGCGCCCGACGATGTGCGCATCAGCGACCCGCCCGTCCTCGAGCTGCACCCGGATCGAATCGGCGTTGGCAATGACGTGATGGTTGGTGACGATGTGCCCGGCCTGGTCCACGATCACTCCCGAGCCGAGACTGCGTTCAATCCGCTGCCTGTAACGGGGCAAAAAGTCGCCGAACAGCTCGCCGCCAGGTTGCGAGATCCGCTCCTTGATGAGGCGCTGCGTGTAAATGTTCACCACGGCCGGGGCCGCGCGCTGGACCGCCGCGTTATAGGTCACTCGCGCCGGCGCCGGTAGCGCAGGGGTCGCAACCGCCGGTATGGGGAGTGCGGGATCCGCTCTCCGGCGAATCAGGTCCGGCCGCACCGCGACCAGAAGAAAAGCGAGCGCCAACCCTCCCACAACCGATCCGACCACGAACGTCAGTCCGCGACCCAGGCGTTCCAGCATATTTGTTCACGGGGCCCCATCCCCGACCTGCTTCAGCGGTTGCGAACACCGCAACCTATATAAGAGTAACGGCGCAAAGGCACGCCGGTAATACAGACCACCGGAACCCGGCACACACCTTGGCCGCACGGATGCCCGTGATCGTTTGTGTATAATGCGCCGCCCCCCGCTAGCCGGAAACTGCACAGCAAACCGGAGGCTGTGTTGCCTGCGCGTTGTGAATGCGCGGCGTAGGTGATGCGGTGTGCGAGGTTCAGGCTCGTTGCGCGCGTTGCGCGCTCACGAGCGGCATCAGTGGGTTTGAGGCCCTCTGGTGGGTTTAGAGTGCGAAAGCGGAGAGCCGTTCGATGGCGGATAACGTAATCGTCGCCGACGAGGGGGCAGACCTGAGTCGACGCAAGTTTCTGACGAATGCCACCATAGCCACTGCGGCCGTGGGGGCGGTGTTCGTTGCCGTGCCGTTCGTGGAGTCATGGACCCCTTCGGAACGGGCTCGGGCGCTTGGTGCGCCCACGGAGCTCGATGTCTCGAAGATCGACCCGGGTCAGATGACCATCATCACCTGGCGGCGGCAGCCTATTTATGTCGTGCGCCGCACCCCCGAGATGGTGCAGCACCTGCAAGGTCACGATGGCGATCTGAAGGATCCCGGGTCCAAGAACTCGGACCAGCCTGCTTATGCGACGAACGTGTTGCGCGCCCGCAAGGCGGAGTACCTGGTCCTCATCGGGACCTGTACCCACTTGGGCTGTCTGCCAAAGCAGCGCTTCGAGGCGGCTAGCGCCGAGATGGGACCTTCCTGGCCGGGTGGCTTCTTCTGCCCCTGCCATGGTTCGCGCTTCGACCTGTCCGGACGGGTCTTCAATGGCTCGCCAGCGTCGGTGAATCTGCGCGTGCCGCCCTATGAATATCCCAACGAGAACACGTTGCGCGTCGGTGCCGACGAGAAGGGGACCGCCTGATGGCCGCCACTAACGACGCACCCCCGCGGAAGGGTTTCATGGGCTGGCTCAACAAGCGCCTGCCTGTCGATGACTTCGTCAAGTCTCAGGCCACCGGCTACTACGCGCCGAAGAACTTCAATTTCTGGTACTTCTTCGGATTTATTGCCGTGGTGGTGCTGGGGATGCAGCTGCTCACCGGCATCTTCCTCACAATGTTTTACAAACCGGGCGAGCTCACTTCGTTCGACTCGGTTGAGTACATCATGCGTGAGGTGGACCACGGATGGCTGATCCGCTATCTGCATTCCACCGGCGCTTCCGCGTTCTTCATCGTTATTTATCTGCATATGTTTCGCGCGCTTCTGTACGGGTCGTACAAGGCTCCGCGCGAGCTGCTGTGGATCTTCGGCATGCTCGTGTATCTCGCGCTGATGGCCGAGGCCTTCATGGGTTACGTGCTGCCGTGGGGCAACATGTCATTCTGGGGTGCGCAGGTGATCGTCAATCTGTTTGGCACCATCCCTGCGATCGGCCCGCCGCTGGTGGAGTGGATCCGGGGCGACTATGGCATTGCGGATGCAACTTTGAACCGGTTCTTCGCGCTGCACGTAGTGGCGATCCCGTTGGGGCTGCTGTTGCTGGTCCTGCTGCACCTGGTTGCGTTGCGGACTACCGGGTCGAACAACCCGGACGGCATCGAGATCAAGAAAAACCTCGGCCGGGACGGACACCCGATCGACGGTATACCGTTCCACCCGTACTACACCGTCAAGGACACCGTCGGCGCGGGCGTATTCTTCATCCTCTTCTCGATCATCGTATTCTTCCTGCCGACCTTCGGTGGCCTGTTCCTCGAAGGCCCGAATTTCGAGCCGGCTAATCCGATGTCGACTCCTGAGCACATCGCACCGGTGTGGTACTTCACGCCTTTCTACGCGATTCTGCGTGCCGTTCCTGATCAGCGCATGGGAGCGCTGCTGATGGGCATTGCGGTGGCGTCGTTCCTGTTCTTGCCGTGGTTAGATCGCTCGCCGGTGAAGTCGATGCGTTATCGCGGGCCGATCTCGAAGGTCATGCTGGCAGTGTTCGTCATCTCGTTCATTGCGCTTGGGTATCTCGGATTGCAGCCCGCTGAAGGCTTGTACGTCATGCTCGCCCGCATCTTTACGGTGGGGTATTTCGCGTACTTCTGGCTGATGCCGATCTATTCGCGCGCAAGCTTCGATGCCGTAAAGCAGGTGCCTGAGAGAGTGGTATTCCATGCGCATTAGTAGCTCACCCGTCGTAAAAAGAAGCGGGCGCTTTCTGTTGGCGGGGCTCGCCGAGATCGTTCTCGTCACCGGCCTGGTTGCCATGTCGGGCTCCGTGCATGCGGCTGAGGAAGCCTCCAAGGAAGGCACCAAGGCCTTGGGCGCGGATTGGCAGCACACACTTCCGAAGAACGATGTCGCGGACAAGGCGTCCCTGCAGAGGGGCGCTCGCAACTTCGCTAATTACTGTCTCGGATGCCACTCGATGAAGTACGAGCGTTGGTCTCGTATGGCGAAGGATCTCGATATCCCCGAGAACTTGCTTCAGAAGGATCTCATGCCCCCCGGCGACAAGCCGGCGCAGTACATCCTGACGAGCATGCCGGCGGCGGATGCAGAGACCTGGTTCGGTAAGACCCCGCCGGACCTGTCACTGATGGCCCGCGCTCGAGGCACTGCCTACCTGTACCAGTTCCTGACGACCTTCTACATCGATCCGACCCGACCCACGGGTGCGAACAATTTGCGGTTGCCCTCGACGGCCATGCCGGCGGTGCTGTCGGAGCTGGAGGGAGTCAAGCGCGCGGTCTACAAAACCGAGTCGAGGCCCGGTGGTGGCACTGAGCAGGTATTCGATCATTTCGAGCTGCTCGCGCCGGGGCGGCTGACGACAGCCGAGTACGAGTCGTTCGTGCGGGATACGGTGAACTTCCTGGATTATGTCGGCGAACCTTCGCAGATGGCGCGGCGTGCGCTGGGCGTCTGGGTGGTGCTGTTCCTGCTGGTGTTCACCTGGCTTGCCTGGCTGATGAAGAAGGAATTCTGGAAAGACGTGCACTAAGAGAGGGCAAAGCGCCGGGGTCGGCCCCCCTAGCGTAGGAAAGCGTGACGCGTGGAATTGAGCGCCACTAGGGTCGGTGTATGCTCGATGTAGTGCATCCAAGGCCCTCAGGTGCCTTTCGCGGGGAGCGAGAAGTTGTCGAGCAGACGATCCATCATGACGCTGTTCTCCGCGCCGAATGACCCATTCAGTCATCGCACGCGGATTGTGTTGGCCGAGAAAGGCATCAGCATCGATATTGTGAGTGTGGACTCCGCCAAGTTTCCGGAGGATCTGCTCGACCTGAATCCCTATCACAGCGTGCCGACGCTGGTTGATCGTGACCTGGTGCTGTACGACTCGCGAGTCATCATTGAGTACCTCGACGAGCGCTTTCCCCATCCGCCCCTCATGCCCGTCGATCCCGTCACGCGCGCTCAGTTCCGTCTGGCGCTGTATCGAATCGAGCGCGATTGGTACAGCCTGGTGCAGCAGATCGAGCAGGAGCCGGACAAGAAGCAGACGGTGAAGCTGAAGAAGATTCTGCGCGACACCATTTTGCAAAGCACCGAGCTGTTTAAGATCAAGCCGTACTTTCTATCGGACGAGTTCTCGCTAGTGGATGCGAGCATCGCGCCGGTGCTGTGGCGTCTGCCGTATTATGAGATCGATCTGCCGCCACAGGCGCAGCCGATCATCAAATACGCGAGCCTCATTTTCTCGCGGCCAGCCTTCCGTGAAGGCCTGTCGGAGAAAGAGCAGGAGATGCGGTTGCTTTAGTCTCATGACCACCAGTCCCGCCCCGCCCAAGCGCCCCTACCTACTGCGAGCCATGCATCAATGGATCAGCGACTGCGGCAATACGCCGCACGTGATCGTTGACGCCGATCGTGCTGGAACCGAGATTCCCAAGGCTTACGTGAAGGAAGGGAAGATTGTCCTCAACCTCAGCTTTACCGCAACGCAGCGGTTGAAGCTGGGGAATGACAATATCGAGTTCGAAGCCCGGTTCGCCGGTGTCGTGCATCACGTGTCATTTCCCATCGCGGCGGTGATGGGAATTTATGCGCGCGAGACGGGGGAGGGGATGGTGTTCTCCGACCAGGATCTCGGCCCGGAGCCACCGCGGCCTCCCTCCAATACAGAGGAAGGCAATGGGAACGGGAACGGAGCGCCGCAGCGGGCGCGCCCGCAGCTGAAGGTCGTAAAGTAGCCTCCTCCGATCCAGCCCTGACTGATGTATGTCAAGGCCAGCAAAAACCACGCTTTTTGCTGGCCGCCCGAAGCGGGTATCGCCGGGTTGCGGAAACGGCCTTTCGGCCGTTTCCGCCCATCGACAAGAAGAGTTAGCCTATAAGCCGGGTTCTGTCGAGGGTGATCATTCCTCTGGGACCTACGTCACCGTAAGCCTCAAGCGACCTACCCGGAAGCGCGCGCGGATCAGCGCTGCCCCTCACGGCTGTAACACCGCTTAGGCGGCTTCCCTATTTGGTCTTGCTCCAGGTGGGGTTTACCGTGCCGGCCTTGTTGCCAAGGCTGCGGTGCGCTCTTACCGCACCGTTTCACCCTTACCGGCTACTGCGGCTTGCGCCGTAGCAGCTTAGGCGGTCTGCTCTCTGTTGCACTTTCCGTGGGCTCGCGCCCCCCAGGCGTTACCTGGCACCTGATCCGCCGGAGCCCGGACTTTCCTCCATCACAGTCACCACCGAAGTGGCGAGCTTTGACAGCGATCACCTAGCCGACTCTTCGTGGTCATTATGGCAGAAACCGGCGCGCTGCCCGGATTGGTCTGCTTTATTCGACGGCCTTGTCGTTGTGGGCAGCGCCGCCGCGGGTGGCCAGAGCATAGGCTTCGTTTCGGGTTGCGCCCGTCAACTGCGCGGCAATGGCAGCGGCACGGCTAGGAGGCAACTCCTTCACGAGGAGATCGACGGCGCGACGTAACAGCTGCGGGTCCACGGTGCTCTGTGTCGGTGGAGCGCCCTCAACCACAAGAGTGATTTCGCCACGCTGGAAATTGGCGTCCCCTTGCGCCTGAGCTGTCAGATCCGCGAGTGTGCCGCGATAGATGGTCTCGTGGGTTTTGGTGAGCTCACGTGCGACCACCGCTTGCCGACCGGCACCCAACTCCGTGGCCAGATCCCCGAGTGTGGCCGCAATGCGATGCGGCGCTTCGAAGAACACGAGGGTGCGTGTTTCGTTAGCGAGCTTGGCCAGCTCGGCGCGGCGCTCGCGCTCGCGCGCCGGAAGAAATCCCTCGAAACAAAACCGACTGGTAGGAAGTCCGGCCACTGCTAGTGCGGTGGTGATGGCGGAGGGTCCCGGAATGGCCAGCACTTCGAAGCCCGCTCGTGCCGCGCCGTTGACCAGCTCAAAGCCTGGATCCGAAAGCAGGGGCGTGCCGGCATCGCTGACGAGCGCGATGACCTCTCCGGCTTCGAGTCGTGCGAGCAGGTCCGGAACGCGCTGCGATTCGTTGTACGCATGGAGTGAAACCATCGGGCGCGAAACGCCGATGGCTTGCAGGAGTGCCAGCGTGTGCCGTGTGTCTTCGGCGGCGATGAGATCCGCGCTCGCAAGCGCTTCGCGTGCGCGAGTGCTCAGATCGCTCATGTTGCCGATTGGTGTCGCTACGACTTGCAGCCGACCGCGCGGCTTCACCACTATAATCTCCTATTGGCGTCCCGAATCCGGGCCATCCTGCCCGCCAACCAAGGGTCCGGCAACTGATGTTATTCGTGCGATGGATCGTCCGCCCCGCTGTGATCGTCACGGCCGCCTTCGCTCTTGCGGGGTGCCCGAGCATCACACGCCAGGCGGAGCTACCGCCTACCGTCGATCGCGCGGAATCTCTGTCGCACCAAGGTGACCAGGCGGGGGCTGCCCGGGTGTACGAAGCGTTGGCGGCGCAGAACAGCGGCGCCGATCACAACGAATACGTTTTTCGCGCCACGCGCGCCTATTTGGCTGCGCACCTCCCCGAAGATGCGGCGCGGATTCTGGCGACTGTCGAAACGCCGCTGAGTCCCAAGCAGAATCCTCAATACGCTCTGCTCGATGTGGAAGTGAGTCTCGCTCGTGGACAAAGTGCGCAGGCATGGCAAAAGGTCAGTGGCATGCAGCTGCCGCCGACGGTCCCCGAGGCGGTGGAGTACTTGAAGACCCGTCAACAGGCCGCATTCGCTGCCGGCCGTCCCGCCGATGCGGTGGCTGCTGAAATCTCGCTCGAGCCCTGGCTCGCCAATGCCCAGGAATTGCGTCAGAGCCGGTTGGCTCTGCTTTCCGAGTTACGTGACGCGAGTGACCACGGGCTCAAAATCGATCCGCGCGCGAGCACCGATCCTGTCGTGCGTGGTTGGCTCGAGCTCGCTCCGCTGGCGGCCTCCGCGGCGCGCAATCCGAACGCCACGATTCCCGAGATCGAAGCCTGGCGGGGCCGACATCCCAACCACCCGGCCAACGAGATCGTGCGGACTCAGCTGTTGGGAAATCTGCAAGTGCAGCCCATGGAGGCCGAGGCTCACATTGCCTTGTTGTTGCCGATCACAGGTCGGGCGGGCGGCGCCGCAACGCAGGTGCGCGAGGGCTTCATGACCGCCTACTACCAGTCTGCCCCCGCGCAGCGACCGCGCGTGCGTGTGTATGACACGGGCGAGGGGGGAGGTGTCGCTGAGGCGATCGCGCACGCAACGCAGGAGGGAGCCGAGTTCATCGTGGGGCCGCTCACGCGTGAGGAAGTCGTGGCGGCATCTAACTTGACTTCACCCCATCCACCCATCCTGGCGCTCAACTTCCTGCCGAATGATCGTGCGGCGCCTGCTACGTTCTATCAGTTCGCCCTTTCCCCAGAAGACGAAGCCCGCGTCGCGGCGCGGCGCGTTCTGGAGGATGGACATCACCATGGAGTGGCTCTCGTGCCTTCGGGTGATTGGGGGACTCGGGTGCTCGGCGCCTTCAAGCAGGAGCTGGAGACCGGCGGTGGAACCTTATTTGCCACGGTAACCATCGATCCCGCACAGACGGACTATTCTGGCGAGGTGCAGCAGATTCTGCGCATCACGGACAGTCGGGCGCGCTACAAACGGCTGGAGTCCATCCTCGGCACGAAGTTGGAATTCGAGCCTCGCCGGCGCGCGGATCTCGAGTTCATTTTTGCACCGGCGCAGGCAAGTACGGAGCGTCTGTTGCGGCCCCAGCTGCGATTCCACTACGCCGGCGATGTGGCGACCTACGCGACATCGGATGCGTTTGAGCCCGATACGCGCGCGAACCAGGACCTCGAGGGCCTCATGTTTCCGGATATGCCCTGGATGTTGGGCGGCGATCTGGCGGATGCGGTGCGCACTGCCGTGCGCGACGCATGGCCTACCGGCGGAGGACCGCGCCGGGGACGCTTGTTTGCGTTTGGATTTGATGCCTATCGGCTCGCGGTCGCCCTTCGTGGGCGCGCGACCAATGTCAGCATTGATGGGTTGACGGGCCGCCTCTCTGTCGATGCCGAGCGGCGCGTGCATCGGGATCTGAATTGGGCACAGATTCACGACGGTGAGCTGAAGGTTCTACCGCCACCAGGACAACCTGCAGCGCCGGCCTCGGCGCAGGCGTTGCCTGCGTCTCCATAAAAGATGGCGCGATGGCATGGAAGCCAACCGGACGCCGGACCTACCGACAGCGGATCGGCCAAGCGGCGGAGGACCTCGCTGCCGATTTCCTAGTGGCTCAGGGGCTCGAGATTCTCGAGCGCAATTACCTTCGCCGAGTCGGCGAGCTCGACATAGTCGGCATTGACCGGGACGTACTCGTGATCGTGGAAGTCCGCACCCGCACCTCTGATCGGTTCGGCGGCGCGGCTGCCAGCGTTGACGTTCGCAAGCAGCGGCGACTTATCAGGGCGGCCGCCCACTTTCTCCAGCAGCGCAAAGACCTCGCACATCTGCGTGTGCGTTTCGACGTCGTGGTGGTTTCGAATTTAGCGGGTCCAGTTCCCCGAATTCAGTGGCTGCGCCACGTATTTTTGACATAACTCGTCAAGCCGCGTGCCAGGCACAGGCTTCAAGCACGTAATCCACTGTATAAAGTTAGCGGGGCAAGCCGCTGATTGCTAAGCCGAATGCCAAGTAGGCATTGTCTGGAAAGCTTGGCCACGCACACATAAGTCTTTGTGACTGCGACGAATTTCTCACTAATTCAATTGACATCGACCACTGGTTTTACCATAGTGGCCACCGGTGGGAAAAAGTGGGGGGAAATGGGCGAGTCCCTCGCGAATCATGTTACGTGGCGCAACAAAAGTAACCCTTGATGACAAGGGACGGATGGTCATGCCTACCCGCTATCGGGAGCAGATCACCGCCCAGTCGCAGGGCAAGTTGATTGTCACCGTCGATCGTGAGCAGTGCCTCCTTATTTACCCTTTGCCGGAGTGGGAACAGACCGAGCGCAAGCTGATGAGCTTGCCGAGTCTGCACCCGGCAACTCGCAGGTTGCAACGACTCATGGTGGGCCATGCAACAGATGTTGAGCTCGATGGGCATGGGCGATTCCTTCTCCCACCGGAGCTACGCGAGTTCGCGGGGCTCCAACGCCTCGGTATGTTGATTGGTCAGGGTAACCGCTTTGAGCTCTGGGACGAGACGCGCTGGAACGAGCAGCGCGATCAGTGGCTGAAGAGTGAGGAAACTTTGACAGATCTGCCCTCGGAGCTCGAATCGCTGTCGTTGTGAGGCGGTTGAGCTCGAGAGCGGGGTGAGGCACGAAGTGCCGAACGCCCGCCATGGATGACGGGCCGGGGTTTCGGCTCCAGGGACGGTACTACGAGTAGGTTTTAGAGGGGATGCGCGCGCCGTCTGACGCGTGTGTCGGGCAATAACGCGGCACTTCGGGGGCGAGAATCTCACCGTGGATAAGCACACACCGGTGCTTGTCGCAGAGACGCTCGCGGCGCTAGCCCTCGAGGCGGACGGTTACTATGTCGATGCGACGTTCGGGCGTGGCGGCCATACGGCACTCATACTCCAGGCCCTGGGT
>Ga0134126_10000659_pt1 | contig 43595 bp, 40 predicted proteins | sample KB31752_FD_96881 | JGI IMG/M metagenome (GOLD analysis project Ga0134126, IMG submission 96881) | Terrestrial soil microbial communities with excess Nitrogen fertilizer from Kellogg Biological Station, Michigan, USA - KB3-175-2 | ecosystem: Environmental > Terrestrial > Soil > Unclassified ...
ATTCGAACCACTTCTTCCCTGAAACTCACATCGTACTTCCGCCGAACTTCTGTTGTTCTTCTTGCTTTCAATGTTTTGCTAATTTAAGCAAATCCACTGTCCGGTTTTACCGATGCATCTCAGCATGCTACACATGCTGGGAAGTGTGGTTATGGGCACAAAAAGTAACGCCCCCGATGAAAAAACCGGGTCCTTATTGTACCCGGTGGCCTATTCGATAGCCTATCTGTCAACTTAAGGGGAAAGGAAGAATTTGACTATCGAATTCCGGCTTTTTACTTCGTTATTCCAAATTCGGTGTTCGATATAAAAACCCTTAAGTTGATGCTTATGCGAAGTCTAGGGGCGTCTCTGAAAAAAATATTACCGCCTTTCCAAAATTTGCGTCTGGACGAGATTCGTAAAAATCAATGCCGTTTTATTCAGTTGACGATGCCTCAAGCACGCTGATATCTTTACCCCTTAACAGCTGCTGGTAATTTACCAGTTGAAAATTTTTTCCCACCATATTCCTGAACTCCGGCGAAAGCAGCATGTTAAGCTCAGTTTGCCGGTGCAGGCTGCTGAGCGGCTTGCCGTCTTTATCATTCATCATCTTGCTGTTCATATCAAACAATGCATCCATTTCGGGGCTTGGGGTGGCGGTGTGTATTACCACCAGGTTGGGCCTGTCGGGGTTTAAATGGCTTACATAAGCTAAAAACGCCGACTTTTTTGTGGCAACGGGCTCGCCCCACATTTCCTTGTAGGTTTCGCCGAAATAAGTTACGCTGCTTAATGTTGATATGCCCAGTTTATATTTATGGGCGAGTTTTTCGGTCAGCGCCCGCAATTCCGGGGTGGAAAGGGCTATGCCCATGTGCGGGTCGATATAGGTTATTTTTAGGCCGGATGACAATGCCCTTTCTATCTGGGCTGATAATTCCTTTTCCACTTCATCCAGTTTGTACCCGCTTTTATTGAACGCACGAGTTGACTGCGGGAAATAACCGACAGTATCAACCAGGCTTGGTACCGCGGTGCGGCCGGTCACAGGGCCCCAGCGATAATTTTTCCATTCGGAAGTGAGCGTTAAATGCACACCGACGCTTACGTTTGGATACTTTTTTAAAATCTCAACGGCTTCCTGGTACCAGGGGCAGGCAAATTGTACCGACGCCGAGAACGGCAAACCGGTTTCAGCCATTTTTTGCACAGCCATATTTACCGAGTGGTTCATGCCGATGTCATCAAGCCGCAGCAATAAAACGGGCTGCTTGCTGTTTGCAGTCTGTGCTGATGCGGCGCCGAAGCTGCAAATTGTCAGCACTAAAATAATACCATACTTAAGGTTGAGTTTCATAAAGGTTAAATTGAATGATAAGGCAATTTACAAATATTATAGTTCATTGGTTAATTGAGGGGGTGTAATTCAATTGCCGCCTTGGTATCAAACGTTCCTATGGAACGTTAAAATGATTTTGTATGTTTTCTACCAACCAAACGTCCCTGCCGGGACGAGAATTGTCTTAGTCGTCCCATAGGGACGTTTGGTTGGTAGCAATAAATCAAACCAGTGTTGAGCGATCCGTAGGAACGCCTGGTGAATATGCGACAAATTGAATTGAAACCAAATAGGAATGCGCTGTAATCCCCTTTCGTGTCCATTACACAATTAACCTCACCTATATCTCTTTCACGTCCGCATCCTTTATCCACCCTATATTGCCATTGGCGAGCCGGATCTTCATCCAGCCATTGCTCTCATCCAGGATATTAACTTTAGCGCCGTCGTGTATCACAAACAAGCTGGCTGAACGGTCGGCCGGGGCGCTTTTAATAGTGGCCGAACCGCTGAATACAATGGCCTGCCGGCGGTTATTAAAATAATCAATCTGCATAACTGCGACAAAAATAGCAAACACGCCAAGGCAAAGCAATGAAACAGAAATGTAAAAAGAAGCTTTTTTTATGGAGATGGAATTGGCAAAAAAGTACAGCACGAGCATGGCCGAACCAATCAAAACAAAGATTATGCTCAGCATTGCTAATGTGCCTGTCGAAAAGGCTAAAATAAAAGCCTTCCACCACCTGGCAAGAAAGAACTCAGGTACTTCATCAATTTTATCGGTGGTTTTCGAGTTTGCGAAACGGATATTAAAGTTAATATCATCGTCGCCGGGAGCAAGTTTATGCGCCTTTTCGTAGTAAAGTATCGCGGAAGCTAAATCGTCATTTTTAAAACTGGCATTGCCCATATTAAAATAAAGCGCCGCCGACTGATAGCCCTCGTTTATCACTTGGCGGTAGGCGTTCAAAGCTTGCTCGTATTGTCCCTTCGCATATAAGGCATTACCCTTTGCAAAAAGTTCATTTGCCTTGCCGGCGCCAAATGATAACATTGGCAAAACGAGGCACGCGGCCAGCAATAACAACCGTTTTATCCTGTTAAATTTCATTTTCAATATCCTGAATAATGCCTTTTGCCTTTTCGAATACTTCCTGCTGCGAAATATGCGTCACCGGTGCATAGCGCGCCATTTCGCACAGGTCAAGCGTAGCGAGCAGCTGGTTGATCACCTGCTCATTCGCATGCCTGGCCTTTAATATGGATGCAATGGTTTCCCTATCCAAATTCGCATATTGAATATTAAGCTTATCGCTCAAATAGCCGTACAAACCCTTAAACACATCCTCATAAAAAGCTTTTTGGTTATTTGCAAGCAGCTGCTTTTGCGCGTTCGCCATATGTTTGGCAGCTATTTTACCTGCGCGCCTGCTCTTAACCTGCACTATATCGCTGTTAATTTTGCGCAGCCGGTTTCGATAGGTAAATGCCCCATAGCAAAAAACAGGCCCTACGAAAAGCAATGCATAATAAGCAAAGGAACCAAAGAATTCATCACCCGGCTTATTAAGAGCGGTGTCCTCAGTTTTAATATACCTGATGTCTTTCCCCAAAGTTTTTATGTCTTGTTTTTCAGCGTCAGAAAAAGCGGTCACATTGCTTTCCGCCGTGCCCTTGTCAACCTTGATATGCAATGGCTTTGTCGTCAGTGTCACATACCTTGCCGTCGCAGGATTAAAGTACGAGAATTTAAGCCCGTCGATGGTGTACTCGCCCTGGTGCCGCGGGATGAGCAGGTAGTTGTAATACCGGCTGCCCGAAACGCCGCTTTCAGCATCGGTAACTGAATCCGTGATTTTTGGGTCGTACTTTTCAAAATCAGTCGGGAAAGCCGTATTCAATGTTTTTAACAGCTTGATATTGCCCGAACCGGCGACCTTTACCTTATAATTCAGGGCGTCATTTGCTTTTACTTCTGTTTTATCAACCGATGCATCGATCTTAAAGCTGCCAACGGCGCCGGTAAAGCTATCCGGTTTGCCGCCCTCAGGCAACGGCTTCACGTGGACGACCAACGGCGAACTTTTAACTTTTATTTTCTCGTCCTTATACGCACCAAAAAACTGGTCCATAATGTCTCGTGCCTGCGCCTGCACCCTTACCACGAAAGTCATGCCCAGCGGGTCGATAGTCAGGTTGCCCGCATGTTCGGGGAATAATATCGATTGCTTAATATCCGCTACATGATAATTTACGCCCTTATAGTTTTCAACCCGCCAATGCGTTGTTTGCTGCAGGTTTTTAATGTCCTCGTTCCAAAAACCATTTAGGTCCGGTAAATTATCAACCTGCGATTGCTCAATGTCCACCCTTGTATATAGCCTGTAATTTAGGGTAAGCTGTTCGCCCTGGTACACGTTGCTTTTATCAACAACCGCTTTTATGAATATTGATTTTGAAAGCTCGGCGGCGCTGGCCTGCGATAAAGCGTTATCCGGCGCTGTTTGCGCCTGGCTGTTTTGCGGAACGGGCCTCCCCTTCACTACCTTTATTTTAATAGGATTGGTGCCCGATCTGCGGCCGTTAATAGTTGCTGTAGCCGGGCCGATGGTGAACTCGCCTTCCTTAACCGGCATCAGGATATAGCTGACAGAAGTACTAACCGTGGCACTCCCGTTTATCGAAGTCATGCTGGTTGATTCATTCGGGCCTGATAAAACCTCAAAGCCGTTAAAATTTGGCGGGTTAAACCCTTCCATATTCCCGTTCACTGAAAAATCAATCTGGAATTGCTCCCCTGTACCCACCTCGTTTTTACTTACCGATGCGGTAAACTTTGCAGTCTGCGCAAACAACGTGCTTGCCCAGAGCAGTAAAAACGTCAATATGTGGTACCTTTTATTCATTATTAGTTGATTAAGTTGGATTAAGTTTATTAAGTTGATTAAGTTGGCCATTTCATGAATTTTATAACTCAATCAACCTAATCAACCACTCACTTTAATTACCAATCTTTAGTTATATGCAGTTTTTCGCCTTTTAATTTTTTGTTTTTAAGCTTATCCTGTGTTTGCTTTTCATCATTGTTTAAGGCCTCGAGCATGCGTTCGGCATCTTCCTTTGACAGTTTATCCGGCTGCTGCTGATTTTTCTGCTGGTCCTTTTTATCCTGGTCCGGCTTGTTTTTGTTATCTTTATTCTTGTCGTTGTTTTTATTATCCTGGTTCTTTTTATCCTGGTTTTTATTGTCCTGGTTTTTGTTGTCTTTATTCTGCTTATTTTGCTGCTGCTGCTTTTTTAGCTTATCCTGCGCGTACGCCAGGTTATAACGTGTCTCATCATCCTTCGGGTTATTCAGCAGCGCCTTTTTATAAGCTTCAATACTTTCCTCCAGCTTTTTATTTTCAAGGAACGAATTGCCCATGTTATGATAAGCGGCGGCAGTCACAGCCTTGTTATTACTTGCCGATTCCGCGAGCTTGTTAAACTGCTCGCCTGCATCGGCAAATTTTTTCTGTTTATAAAGGGCGTCGCCCAGGTTAAAATTACCCTCGATATTCTGGTCCCGCCGCGCATCAGGGTTCTTTTCAACTGACTTGCGGTAATCCGCCTCTGCTTCCTTGTATTTCTGCTGCTTGTACAGGTCGTTGCCTTTCTTGATGTAGCGTTTCTCCTGCTGTGCAAAAAGCAATGAACTTTGTACTAAAAGCAATATGATGATAATTAGCTGCTTCATGTGTTTTTTACCTCAAATAGTTTCAACCCGCTTAGCTTTAGATTTTTGCGGTTGGAAATAAAGAATTCAACAATTAACAACAAAAAGGCAAAGCCAAGGAAGAACTGGAACCGGTCCTCAAAATCTTTAAATGATTTGCTGTCAACCGTTTTTCGCTGCACTTTATTTACCTGGTCCATTACAATGTTAAGCCCGCTGTTAGCATTCGTAGCCCGCACGTAGGCGCCGTTTCCGGCCGCTGTTATTTCCTTGCACATATCTTCGTTCAGTTTACTGATCACAGTATGCCCGGCGCTGTCGGTGTGAAAACCTACTTCTTTCCCATTTTGATAAATCGGGATCGGCGACCCTTCGGCCGAACCCATGCCGATCACGTTCACCATAACGTCTTTTTCAGCGGCATATTTGGCCGAAGCTACAGCATCATCTTCATGGTTCTCCCCATCGGTTATGATGATCATTGCCTTGCCGGTGCCGTCTTTAAAATCAAAAGACTTCATCCCAAGGTCTATGGCCGCCCCGATTGCGGTGCCCTGCGTAGGGACCATATTGGTGTTGATGGTATTCAAAAACAGCTTGGCTGCCGAATAATCGGTCGTTATAGGCAGTTGCACATAAGCCTCTCCTGCAAAAACAATAATGCCAATGCGGTCGCCATGCAGGTTGTCGATCAGTTGCGTAATGGCGCGTTTTGCATTTTCGAGCCGGTTTGGCGGCATATCCTGCGAAAGCATACTGTTTGAAACATCAAGCAATATCATCAGGTCGGCCGCCTTGCGTTTTTCTTCTTCCATTTTTGAGCCTACCTGCGGGTCAGCCATGCCGACCAGTAAAAATCCAAAGGCGACTGTAAACAAGATAAATTTAAGCCATGGCCTCAAAAATGAGACCTGTGGTATCATCTTATCAACAACATTTCTGTCGCCCAGTGATGCCATGGCCCTTTTTTTCCACCGGCTTACCGAAATAAAAAGCAGGATGAAAACGGGGATCGCTGCTAGCCCCCACAAGAACTCCGGATGTGCAAAACGTATCATTAAGTTAAAGCCCCCTTAAGCAATGTATTCCTTACAACAAATTCAGATAACAAGAAGATGGATGCAATCAGCGCAAAAGGCCAAAAAAGCTCGGTTTTTTTATGGTATTGCGTCACATCGATCTTTGCTTTTTCCAGCTTATCTATTTGTTCATAAATATTTTTTAAAGTTTTGTTATCGGTAGCCCTGAAATATTTGCCGCCGGTTATATCGGCTATCTTCGTCAGGGTGCCTTCGTCGACATCTACGGGCATGCGCTGATACTGCACACCGAAGGCCGTTTGAACCGGGAAGGGCGCAAAACCGTGAGTGCCGATACCCACCGTGTATACCCTGATGTCAAACTTCTTTGCAATTTCGGCAGCGGTGAGCGGCGGTATCGAGCCCATATTGTTTGATCCGTCGGTAAGCAATATAATTACTTTGCTCTTGGCTTCACTGTCTTTAAGCCTGTTTACCGCGGTTGCCAGCCCCATGCCTATGGCGGTGCCGTCATCGATCATGCCGTACTTAATGTCTTTGTAAAGATTGATCAATACGTCATGGTCGATGGTCAGCGGGCATTGCGTAAAGCTTTCACCGCTGAATATCACCAGGCCGATCCGGTCGTCGGGCCGGTTTTTTATGAAATCTATGGCGATGTTTTTACCGGCTTCTAGCCTGTTGGGCTGAAAATCTTCGGCCAGCATACTGCCCGAAATGTCGGATGCGATCATGATATCGATCCCTTGTGTGGTAGTATTTTGCCAGCTTAATGACGATTGCGGTCGCGCGAGCGCAATGATCAAGGCCGCCATGGCCAGCGACCTCAACACAATCCCCGCATGCCGAAGCTGCGGAATTATGCTTTTTACGGGTAAGGCAAAGCCCTTTACAGCCGACACGCTTAAGCTACCCTGTAACTGCTGCTGGCGCCAGATGTAGTAAGCTGTCATTAATGGTATAATAATAAACAGCCAGAAAAACCCCGGGTGTGCAAATTCCAATCCCTTAAACATGTGTATTACTCCCTTCCGCGTTTTCCGTTGCCAACTTCTCTTGCGTTTCCAGTACAAAAATCACAGCATTCTCCATACTCTCTTCGTTTTCAGCGGGTAAAGGTTTTTCTTTCGCAAATTTAACCAGGTCCGACCGCATAAGTATCTGGCGCAACGTGTTTTTGTTTTCTTTAGGGATATCCATGTGCCTCAAGCCGGCAAAAATTTCGTCGGTTGTTTTTTCATGGGTTTTTATCAGGTATCGCTTTTCTATGTATTCGCGCAATATGTCGCTCAACTCAATATAGTATTGTTTAACTTCTCCCTGCTGCCATAACTTCTTTTCCCTCAGTTCCTTTAGCTTACTAACCGCAAGTACGTGCGGGGGAATACCCGGTTTTGCCAACTCTGTAATAACTTCCTTCCTAGGCTGCTTCCGGTAATACCAGATCAGCCCGCCGATAGCTGCGAGGGTTACTAATGAAAGCCCCACCCAAAGCCAATTATCCTTTAGCCAATCCCAAAATGTATAGGACACCGCCAACGGCTGCTTAATATCATAAATACCCTTGGTGGTATCAATCTTTACCGTTTCAACCTGCAGGGTAAGCTCATTGGTCTTTAACACGCCGCCAACAGTACCGATAGCAAGCGAGGGCAGCGTATAAGTGCCTGCATCAAAGCTGGTAATAGTATAGCTTTGCACCACATCTATGCTTTTCGGGTCGCTTTTGTCAACTGCGGTATCAGGTTTGCCGATGCCAACTACGATGACCTTGCTTACTATTGTATCGGTAAGTTTAGGGAAGCTTACGTGCTCCTTAACCGGCTGGTGCACACTCAGGAAAAGTTTGGTCTGGTCACCTATCCTTATAGTATATTGCTGCAGTTTGGCTTCGGCATGTATATTTTGTGCACCGGCTTTCAGATAAAAGCTGTTTATAAACACAAAAGCCAGGATGTAGTTAAAAAACCGGTTCTTCATTTTTACTTTCTTCTTTCCCGCTTTTTAAATAATGTCATTAATGGTTTAACATAAGATTCATGTGTCCCTATATCGGCTGCGTCGACGCCGGATCGGCTGAAAACGTCCCTTAGACGGGCATTTCTCTTCGAAGCATCCGCCTTAAAAGCATTGCGCACGTTTTTATCGCCGGTATTTATCCAGGTTACCGTGCCAGATTCTTCATCCTTTACGGGGATAAGCCCCAGGTCCGGAAATTCCTCCTCGTGTTTGTCAAATAATCTTAAAGCAATAACATCATGCTTCTTATTAGCGATTTTCAGCTCGGCCTCAAATTCCGGGCTCATAAAGTCAGAAATAATAAACGCGGTACATCTTTTTTTAATCGCGCTCGTAAAATATTTTAGGGCTTCGGCCACATTGGTACCCTTGTTTTGAGGTTTAAAATCTATCAGTTCCCTGATGATCATCAAAATATGGCTCCGTCCTTTTTTGGGAGGGATAAACTTTTCTATCTTGTCGCTGAAAAAAATCACCCCAACCTTATCGTTATTCTGTATAGCCGAAAAAGCCAGCACCGCGCAAATTTCTGTCGCCAGGTCCTGTTTTTGCTGGCTGATGGTGCCAAAGTTCTCCGATCCGCTCACGTCCATCAGCAGCATTACCGTTAACTCCCTTTCTTCGTCAAAAACCTTTACATAAGGGTGGTTAAACCGGGCCGTAACATTCCAGTCGATGGTCCTGATCTCGTCCCCCACCTGGTATTCGCGCACTTCGCTAAAGGCCATGCCCCGCCCCTTAAAGGCCGAGTGGTATTCGCCCGAAAACAGGTGATTGCTCATCCCACGGGTTTTTATCTCGATCTTGCGAACTTTTTTTAACAGCTCTTTGGTGTCCCTTGCCATGGTTAATTTTGTGAAGAAGAATCAAGAGTCAAGAATCAAGAACCAAGACCAAGAACCTTAGTTCGGATAAAAACATGATCTGAACTCGTGGTCCCCGGCATTCTGCCCCGTCTTGTTAGCTCTTGTCTTGCTTGCATTCTATTGTTCCCAGCTCCTTTTCTTGATTCCTGACTCTTGGTTCTTGGCTCTTGAATGTTAGCTATTTACTCTCGGTTACTGGTTCTTCCCTATGGCACTTCTACCGCGTTTAAAATCCCTGTAATAATATCTTCACTGGTCATGTTCTCCGCTTCGGCTTCATAGGTCAAACCGATACGGTGCCTTAAAACATCGTGGCAGATGGCTCGTACGTCCTCGGGAATTACATAGCCCCTGCGCTTGATAAACGCATAGGCCTTTGCCGCCAGCGCCAGGTTGATGCTTGCCCGGGGCGAAGCGCCGAAACCGATAAGATTTTTGTAACTGGATAATTTATATTGTTCAGGATAACGGGTAGCAAAAACAATATCTATAATATATTGCTCAATCTTTTCATCCATGTACACTTCCCTAACCACTTTGCGCGCCCGTATGATGTCATCAGGGTGAACCACCGGGTTTGGCTTTAACATGCCTTGCGGCGCCACATTTGCCCTTATTATCCGCTTTTCTTCCTCCTTGTTCGGATAGCCTATAACCACCTTGAGCATAAAGCGGTCAACCTGGGCTTCGGGCAGCGGATAGGTTCCCTCCTGCTCTATTGGATTTTGCGTAGCCAGCACCAGGAATGGGTTTGGCAGGGCAAAGGTATTATCGCCGATAGTAACCTGCCGTTCCTGCATGGCTTCAAGCAGCGCGCTTTGCACTTTTGCCGGGGCGCGGTTTATTTCATCAGCCAGTATAAAGTTTGAAAATATTGGCCCTTTTCTAACTATAAACTCTTCTTTTTTCTGGTTATAGATCATGGTGCCCACCAAATCGGCAGGCAGCAGGTCGGGTGTAAACTGTATCCGGCTAAAATCGGCGCGTATAGCTTTCGACAAGCTGTTAATGGCGAGCGTTTTGGCCAGGCCGGGCACACCCTCCAGCAAAATATGACCGTCGGCCAGTAAACCGATCAGGAGACGGTCGACCATATATTTTTGGCCGACTATTACTTTATCCATCTCAATTTTCAAAAGATCCACAAAGGCGCTTTCACGCTGGATCATTTCGTTAATTGCCCTTATATCTGTTGCGTAGTATGAACTGCCCGCAACGATTCCTGCCGTATCCTGCCCCGTAATACTATTTATATCTTCCATATAATCGCTTTATTTTTTCGAAACGCAAACTTAAACAGAAGTGTATTTTTTCGAAACAAAAATGTACTTCATAAATGTTAAAATTTGTTAAATTAAGTCATGCTGCCTGCAATTAGGCGCTATCGTCACAGCCGGGCCGCGAACAAATGCCTGTTTATCAATTTACGGCAAGGATAAGGTTTAAAGCCGGGTATAAAAAAAGAAAACCAAAACATACAGTCCACACTGCGTGTTTTGGTCTTTACTAAACTAAATATAATACCGGATATTATTTCAAACTCCTTTTAGGAGCAAATAATACCGGAAGTATAATAATTGCGATCAGTGCGGCTACTTCTAGTACGATTACCATGGCTTTTGTTGTTTAATTTGTTGTCTACTTTGTTAATAAGTCGTGGGAAACATTTTCGTCCTCCGGCCACCCGTATTTTTCAATCCAGGCTTAGGATTTAAAAGAACAATATATTTTCTCGCACAGGGAGCCGCTAAAAATGTGCCATTTACGCTGAGGGATTTTTTGCTGAAAAATATCGAAAATGAAAAATTTATGAATTTTAAAAATGAGCGCCAAAAAAAACGTTTTCCCGTTTTTTGGCCTTTTTTTTTGCTCAAAATCAAAAAAAATAAGCGTTATAGTCAATAATTAAGTCCATTTACCCAGAAATATCGATAATTGATATGAAATAAGTGCAGTTTGCCGCTAATATTTTACTGAACGGCGATCAACGAAAAAAATATTTTTGGGCGAAATGCTATTAAACTTTGAAACATGGTTTTGAAGATGTATTAAGAAGGAAAAATGCTTCAAACCGGCACATCAACAAGCATATTAGGCATTATATCAAAAAATTGTCATTTTGTCATGAAAACTGACACGGCCTATTTTTCTGCCAAAATATCTTAAAAAAGCAGGGTGGAAGATACTGACAAAATGACAAAAAAGTCGCTATAGAGCGGTTTACGCCTAAAAACAGGCTATGCCAATTCGATTTTATCGCTGTAAAATCGTCGTTTTACGTGGAATAACGCACCCGTTTCCGGCAGCTTTTGTGCATGGAAATTGAAAGAAAGCAAATCTTACTACTTTATTAAAAGCCAGTTCAATTCGTGTCGCGCGGGGAAAGCATCTAAAGCAATTTCGCATTCGCCGAACCTTTGCCAAAGCGCAGGCTGATGGTTACTTCATGTGTGGGAATATTTAAACCGCCGAGATTATTTGACGCGGTGCCGAACTGGTAACTGTACCCGACATGAATAGCATCTACATTTATGGTGAGGATACCCGCCGCCTGGTTATTGGTGGCATAGTTGGCCCCGATCCCTAAGATCTCTTTAAGGTAAATGATGCCTGAAAAATTTCCGGTGGCCGGAACGCCCTGCGAATAAGAGAACAATGCTGCAGGTTTAAATTTTATATCTTCGCTCAAATCGGTTATCAATGCACCCGACAGGTAGTAATGGTTTGTGAAATTCCTGTTATTCTGCACCGATGCAGTGCCAAGACTGGTAATGGTAAGCTCGGGCACCGAGACACCGATATAATACCAGTCGGTAAAATACATTACGCCAAAGCCGATGTTTGGTTTTGTTTGTCTTACGTCATTCTTGAATTCGGGGTCCGACGAAGCTAATTGAGAATAATAGGCGGTATAGTTTCTTATCCCCGCATTTAATGATACCGCCAGGAAATCCTTATCGCCCAATTGAATGGCCTTTGCAAAATAGGCATTTGCTTCGGTTTGGTGCTCTATGGCAAACTGGTCATTAAATACGATGAGCCCTGCTGCGCCGTTGATCGATTCGACGGGCATATTCGCGTTAACCAGGTAAGTAGTCGGCGCGCCGTCAATACCTATCCACTGCTTGCGGCCCATGGTGCTAATGGAGCCAGCCTTATCCAGCAACGAGTATGCCGGGTTTAATGGGGTAAGGTTGTCCATATACTGCGTATACGTAAATGCAGCCTGCTGGGCAAAACCTTGATTGGCTGCGAGCATCAATAACAGCATTGCCGCGGCCAGTACCGGCAGGCTGTTCCTTTTTTTCTTAAATATATCCATCACGCTTCGTTTCGGGCCCTGCCGGTTAACCCGGTGGTTTAAATATCAGGGTATTTGATTTTTTTGGGGAATTTAAAAACTATTTTTTGTAAAACGATAAAAATAAAGCGTAAAAAAGAACCAGTCGCCAGAAACCAGGAATCAAGGCTAATTTTTGTCTCGATTCCTGGTTCCGCTCCTGGTTCTTATTGGCTGGGCCTGGAGATTAGTACTTCAATATAATAAACCCTGTTTTGTATTTGATAACCCCGTTTACTTTATAAGCTAACGAGTAAAAATATGTGCCGGGCAGTTGCAGCTTTCCATTCCTGTTCGAGTGCCCGTCGAACACCTTCGAATTGTTATCGTAACCTACTACTGAATAAACTAAGGAGCCGTTACGATTAACTATCATCAGTTTATTTTCGGGATAGTTGGCAATGCCGTCAATAACTAAAAAATCATTGGTGCCGTCACCATTCGGCGAAAAGCCCTGGTGAACAAATATGCCGTCATCCGCAACGCGGGGATTATTTATCGGCATCGAAACGCTAATCACATTCGCGTTGTTCAAATTCGCTATAGGTGCATTAGCCCGTGTAACGACAATGGTATATGTTTTTGTGGTCACGCCATCCTGCGCAGTTACTACCGTGCTTATGGTGTTGTCGCCAACGGCTAAAGCAATAGACGGCGACGCGGTACCTGAAGCAACGGCCGTTCCGTTCACGGTTACCGTGGCGGTGGCATCGTGAGTAACCGGCGTTATTTTTACTGATACGGTTGCATTTGTTACGCTTGCTGTATAATTCGTTGTTGCGAAATTAAACGACGGCGAAAGCGGTATTGCCCCTGCGTTGATCTTCAAATTCGAAAGATCGGCATTCGAAGATATCCGGGTGACAGTTATGGTATAAGTCTTAGTTGACACGCCATCCTGCGCCGTTACAACAGTGCTGATAACGTTTTGGCCGACAGCCAGGGAAATCGGCGCCGACGAGGTACCCGAGGTAACAGCTGTACCATTTACTGTTACAGTCGCATTAATGTCGTGCACTACCGGTAAAATGGTAACTGCGGTCATGCTGTTTGGTACGCTGGCGGTATAATTGATTGTGTTAAAATTAAAGCCCGGGCTCAACGATACATTTCCATTGTTTATTTTCAGGTTTGCCAGGTCGTCGTTACTTGAGGGCGCCCGGTTTACTGTCACGGTATAGGTATCAGTTGTTGTTCCGTCCTGCGCTGTAACAACCACGGTAACCGTATTTGGCCCCACATTTAAATCAAACGTATAAGAAGGCGTGCCTGAAGACACTATAGCCCCGTTCACCGTAACCGTAGCGTTTGGATCAGCAGTAGTGGGCGTTACCGATCCGGTGGTGGTCGTATTGCTTACCGCATCGGAATAGGCGTTTGTCGCCGGATCGAATACTGGGCTCAGTGTACCAATGTTAATGGTCAGATTTGAAAGTAGCGCATTTGTCGATATCCTGGTTACAACTATCGTATACGTTTTAGTTACGACGCCATCCTGCGCGGTTACCACTGTAGTAATAGTATTTTGGCCCACATTAAGCGGGATGGCTGCAGACTGCGCCCCGGATAGTACAGCGGCGCCGTTTACCGTTACCGTTGAGTTGGCATCATGGGTTACTGGTGTTATCTTAACCGATGTTGTGGCATTTGGCACGGTTGCAGTGTAGCTGGTTACTGCATAGTTAAACGCCGGCGCCATCGAAACCGCCCCGGCATTTATTTTCAGGTTATTAAGATCGGCATTCCCCGAAAGCTTTGTTAAGGTAATGGTATAGGTTTTAGTGCTGACACCGTCCTGTGCAGTTACAACGGTGGTAATGGTGTTAGGTCCAACCACTAACGGAATGGCACCCGATTGTGTTCCCGAAGTTACCGCTACGCCGTTTACCTTCACCGTTGCTGTCGCATCGTGGGTTACCGGGGTTATTTTAACTGATGCCACGGCACTTGCCACACTGGCGGTATAATTGGTTACAGCAAAATTAAACGAAGGGTTTAAGGGCACACTTCCGCTGTTTATTTTCAGGTTGGACAGGTCGTCATTCGTTGATGGCGCCCTGGTTACCGTTATGGTGTAGGTTTTAGTGGTAATTCCGTCGGGGCCTGTTACGACCGTATTAATGGCATTAGGGCCAACACTTAAGGGCAGGCTTCCCGATGCGCTTCCCGATGCCACCGCCACTCCGTTTACAGTCACCGTTTGCAGCGGATCGCTTGTCGTAGGCGTTACAGTAACCGATGTGGTCATATTGCTAACGTTCGCGGTGTAGGCAGTCGTGCCCGCAGCGAATGCAGGCGTTAACGTGCCGTTACTTATGGTAAGATTAGCAAGGTTCGTATTCGCTGAGGTAAGCTTCATCACTGCACCGCCAAGCACACCGTCATCCCCGTCGATGGCAAATATTTTATCGCTGTTCATTACGGCGATGCCCCATGGATAATAAATACCATTTGCATGCATAGGGCTATACTGGATGGCTGTATTGAAGCCGCCGGAAATATATTCGGTAAGGTGATAGCCCGACCCCGTATTTTCAGAACTGAAAAGATTGCCTGCGGCATCAAGGGTCAGCGCTGAAGCATAATTTCCGGAGGATAATGTCGTGGCGGTGTAAGCCGAAGCCGCGGATAACTTGATCACACGGCCCCCATCGTTAATTGAGGGATCGTTACTAAATGCATCTGCCACGAAAACATCGCCATTTGAAGCTACCGCAAGCCCGGTAGGATATGCATACCCGGGGCCGGCGTGCAGCGCATCGTATATATTAGTACCTGCCGTGTTGGCCGCGCTGTTGGCCGGGTATTTTACCACAGCGTACGAACTATGCGCCGCGTCATACTCGGTGGCATACAAATTATCGTTCGCATCAACTGCCAGGGCCGAAAAATACCTGCCCGTTTGGTACATAGTCCCTAAATAGGTCCCCCCGGACAATGTCAGCTTTATAATTGCGCCGCCGGACGAAGTAAAATCGGTAGCGATAAAAACATTACCCGTACTGGTTACAGCAAGCCCCCAGGGATAATCGCCGGTTTCGTGGGTCAGCCCGCTGCGGATAGCAACCGGAGTGCCGGCGCCGTTGGTATATTTCACAACCTCGTAAGTAGCGCCGCCGGTATTGGATTTTACCCTGGTCACATACAGGTTATTGCTCCCGTCTTTGGCCAAAGCGGTATACAAACGGCCTGTTTCGAGATTGGTTCTGCTAAACTGCGCCAATGCAGGCGACGTTATCCCTGCAAAAAGAAAGATCGCCGGGATGATGTAAAGACCTTTTGTAACTAATTTTTTCATAAGCTTAGTTTAGATACACAAGATGTGGGCACTTAAGCCTGGTTGGTCCCTTAATTCCTGCTCGGGAAAATGCCCTGCAAAGCAATTAAAAAGTTCAACCCAAGGAACGGCTGTATATTTGGATGAGGCTGGTTGCCCCCGCTGATCCCGATTGATTGCGGGTTCAGTGTAATTTGCTGTACGGCATCCGACGTATATATCTTAAGCTGCGTGGCGTTGGGTCCTGAGCCTGTCGACGGTCCCTGGCCAATGAAGGCCCCGTTAGATGGTGCTGATGCTGTAGAGGGGCTGTTGTCAACTACCAGTGTATGGTTATGGCCGGGCATTTGGCCGGTTGTCAGTGTGACAGTTTCGGTTCCGCCCTGCTGCCCGAGCGAATACGGGCTTAAACCCGGGCCCTGGCTGCCGCCTACATGAAGCGGTACGCGTCCGCGCAAATCAGGCAGGGCAAAGTTGCTTTGCCCGTTACCGCCGTAGTTTGTGCCCAAGAGCGAAAATAAAGCAGTATTGGTGGAGATTGCCAGTATCTGCCCATCGCAAAATGCAAAGCCTTGGGGGGCAAAATTAAACGCTCCTATAGTAATTTCTCCTAAATACGGTTCTCCCATGGTATTTTGAATTAAAAGTGAATGTTAACTAACTGAATTTCATTTCAATATTAAATATTTTTTGAGACTTTACGGTAGTCTTGTAAAAAAAATAGTTGCCACAAAGCTGATTATTTTTTTTCTTAAATAATAGTTAATAAACATTACGATCAGTATATTTTTTTGACGCAATCTTCAATTTACCAACAATTTAGGTGTAATTAAATTTGTTTTTTTGTCAAGGTATTTAATATATTTATGCACTCAACATTAATACTGATGAACAAGGACCGCAGATTATTTCTTAACCAAGTTTCAGTACTGGCCGGAATAGCCGCTTTAAGCAAGCCCATAGCTTCGGCAGCGTCGATAACCAAAAGCATAAACACCTTATATGCTGGCGGGCATGGCCTCACTGTTTTCAGTACTAACGACCTGCATGGCAAACTCAACCCAATATCTTCGGATTTGGGCGGGCTGATACAAATTAAAAAGCTTATTAAAAAACAGGAGACAAGCGGGCTGCTTTTTGATGCGGGCGATTTTTTAGATGCCCGGCAAAGCCTGTCGGCGCAAAAAGGCATGATATGCGACATGAATGATGCCGGCTATCATGCCGTAACCCCGGGCTATAACGAGCTTGTACAGGGGCAGGATTATTTGGCCGCCCTCGCCCCGCTGATGAACTTTAGCATGGTAAATTGCAATTATGAATTTAACAATACGCTACGCAAATTTATAAAGCCATATATTATCATTAATTCGGGGAGATATAAGATCGGTATTACAGGCGTGGGCCAGCAACTGAACGGGATAAAATATGACGACGCTATACGCTGCGCCAATAGCACCGCTAAATTTTTAAAGGAACAAGAAAAATGCGACCTGGTTATTTGCCTTTCGCATCTTGGGCATATACAGCACGGTGATATGCCCGATACCCGGAAGCTGGCGGCGCAGTCGCAACATATTGATATGATAGTTAGCGGGCGTAACCGCAAAATACTGGCCGGTCCCCGCGTTTTATTAAACAAACTTAAGAAGGAAGTGCTTGTTACCCAAGCTGCGTGGGATGGGCTGATGGTGGGCAAAACGGTGTTTAGGTTTGAAAGCGACAAACGTACACTAGTTCAGGCCGAATACTTCATAGCGGGGCAGCCCAGGGGGCAAACATTCTGGAAAACATATTCGGGGCTGCGCGAAATGACAAAACAGGCGGTATAGCTTTTACTGAACTGACACCCGCAACCTAACAAGCATCCGCTTTCGACCGGCCTCACATCCAATTATACCACTGTTCCGGCAGACTTAGAAATCGACAACGGCCTGGTAAGCTTTCTTCGGCTTTAATTCCCGATCAAATAACAGTGGGTAATTTTTTCTACCCAGCACAGGATATTGGTCGAGCCAGGTATGCTTGTCGGATATATTCCAAAAAGTAATGCCTGTTATTACCTTTCTGTACTTGCGGAATATCTTAAAGACGGTCGCATATTGATCCGTTTGTTTTTTCTCCAGCTCCGGCGTATAGGCATCCGATTCGCCGGGATTTAACTTCCGCATATTCTTTTCCCATGGATAAATGGAAATATCCAGTTCGGTCACCTGTATTTTAAGGCCGAGAGACGAAAATCTTTTGATAGTGGCTTCCAGGTCCTTCGCAGTGGGCTCATAGATAGACCAATGGCCTTGCAGCCCTACTCCATTGATAGGTACTTTAGCATCGACGAGCTTTTTTAGAAGCCGGTACACCCTGTCGCGTTTTTCGGGCCGCTCGGTGTTATAATCATTATAAAACAATATGGCATTGGGGTCGGCCTCATGCGCATACTCAAATGCTTTGGCAATAAAATCTTCGCCGCATACCTGGTACCACAATGAATTGCGTAAAAATTTGGTGCTGTCGTCATCTATCGCCTCATTTACCACATCCCAGGCATACACCTTTCCCTTATACCTGCTTACTACGGTCTTAATGTGGTCGTGCAGGCGTTGCAGTAATACCTCTTTTGTCACAAGCTTACCGAGCGAATCTTTAAAAAGCCAGCGGGGCGTTTGTTCGTGCCAGCATAAATTATGACCGCGCACCCGCAAGCCGTGATGCTGCGCAAAAGCGACGATCGAATCCGCGTTCTTCCAGTAATAACGGTTTTCTTCAGGGTGGATCGGGCCCATTTTCATCGCGTTTTCGGGCGTGAGGCTATTAAATTGTTTTAAGATAAGCTCAGATTCAGCGCCGCTCAAATTCGCCGGGCTTACAGCTACACCGATTGGAAAGTAGTTTTTATAGTACTCTTTCAGCCCTTTTTCGTCCTGCGCAGTTACTATTACAGGAAAAAAGAACCCCAACGCCAGCAGCATGCCGCGATAATTATATTTTAAAAATCTTTTCACAATTGTACTTTTTAACCAAAATCTAAATTGCAGCTGATGCCAGGACTTTCCGCGTTATTTGTGAAAGCTTTGCGCCCGGCATCAGAAACACGCCGGGCGCAAGGCTTTATGAAGGCTTACGCCTGATCTTACCAGAAAACAGTGTACAAAAAGGTAAGTATCACAGCTACTGCTATAGCCCCAATGGCAAAGCCTCGGTTGGTTTTAAACATGTTTACGTCCACTTCTAACCCATGTGTTTTCAATCCGCGCGCGTTTTCGATCATCGATATGATGTACATGCCGACAATACAGATCACAAAAACAAAGCCCATTCTGTCCAAAAACGGAATTTCATACACCTTATCGGCATTCAGTTTTGAAAAGCCAAAAGGCGACAAAAATGAAAGGTTTGTCCAATAAGGTAAAAACTTAAATAAAATGGCGAACGCCAGCCCGCCGATAGTCGCGAATAATGCGGCGTTTGAGGTTGTCTTTTTCCAAAAGAAGCCTAAAATAAACATGGCAAATATACCCGGCGACACAAACCCCGTATATTCCTGTATGTACTGAAAGCCTTGTTTGCCTTCTCCCATCAACATATCGCCAATTACAAACGACATTCCCACGCCCAATATCATTGAAACTACCACTGCAATTTTACCGGTATTCACCAGGTTCTTCTCCGACGCACGCGCGTTTATCGCTTTTTTGTATATATCGAGAGTAAATATTGTTGCTATACTATTGGCTTTACCCGCTAAGGAAGCAACAATAGCGGCTGTAAGGGCGGCAAATGAAAGCCCTTTCAAGTAATCCGGCAGCAAATTAAGTATCGATGGATAGGCCTTATTTACATCTAAAACGCCGCTTGAACTCAACATTTCGTGGTGGAACATCCCCTGCTGATAAAGGGCATAAGCGGCTATACCGGGCAATACTACGATAACAGGCATCAGCAGCTTCAAAAAGGCTGCGAACAGAATACCCGAACGGGCCGTTTTAAGATCGGCGCCAAGGGCCCGCTGTGTAATGTATTGGTTGCAGCCCCAGTAATTTAAATTGGTGATCCACATACCGCCGATAAGCACGGTCAGGCCCGGCAAATCGAGATAATTTGGGTTGTTTTTCTTAAATATCATCTGGAAATGGTCGCTGGCATTAGCGCGCAGCAATTTGAAACCGTTCCAAAGGCCGGTTGTGCCTGCTTTTTCACTTATTAAATGAAGTGCGATATATGTAGCCGCCAGGCCGCCCAGCACAAGGAAGAACACCTGGATAACATCGGTGTAGCCGATAACCTTCATGCCGCCCAAAGTGATAATTATTGCAAAAAGCGCCAACAGCCCGATAACAAGGTTCCGGTCGAGCCCGGAAATACCGGCTATGGCAACCCCGCCCAAATAAAGTATCGACATCAGGTTTACAACGATGTACAACATCAGCCAAAAAATAGCCATGATCATGGCAACCGTGCCATTGTACCGCTGGTTCAGGAACTGCGGCATGGTAGCGATTTTATTTTTTAAATAAACCGGTATAAAAAACACAGCCACAATAACCAGCGTGGCGGCAGCCATCCATTCATAGGTACTTATCGCCAGGCCCATCTTAAAGCCTGAACCACTCATCCCCACCATCTGCTCGGCCGAGATATTTGAAGCGATCAATGATGCGCCTATCGCCCACCAGGTTAACGAACCTTCGGCCAAAAAGTAGCCTTTGGATGTGCCGTCACTTTTGTTTTTACGCTGGTATATCCACCAGCCGTAAAGGGACACAATTACAAAATAGAAAAGGAACACGGCCCAGTCGCCGACAGAGAGGGTTTTTAAGCTCATATTTTAGTTTTTATTAGTTTAATTGTTTGGTTGACAATTATAGTTATTTTTTTAGTTGAAGAAGTTACATTAAGTTGATTGAGTCATCAGGTTTTTATTTTGACATGATATTAACCAAATCAACCACTTACTTAATCAACTAAATAAACCTATTCAACAAATTCTCAATGTACTCCTGTCTTCCGCTTAGCGTTTTTGGTTCGCCATTTTCGGCGGCATAGTTGCGGAGGTCTTCGAGGCTTAATTTCCCTTCTTCAAATTCCTTGCCTTTACCGCTATCGTAGGAAGCATACCTGTCCTTACGGATCTTTTTAAATTCAGATTTTTGCAGGATATTATCGGCAGTTATCAGGGCACGCGCAAATACATCCATTCCGCCAATATGTGCATAGAAAAGATCGGCAGGGTCGGTAGAGTTGCGGCGTATTTTCGCATCGAAGTTTATACCACCGCTTTTAAAACCGCCTGCCTCAAGTATGATGAGCATAGCTTCGGTAAGTTCATTTATATCTGTGGGGAATTGGTCGGTATCCCAGCCATTCTGGTAATCGCCGCGATTGGCATCCATCGAGCCAAGTAAGCCCGCATCCGCGGCAACCTGAAGTTCATGCTGAAAGGTATGGCCGGCCAATGTAGCATGGTTGACTTCAAGATTTAGCTTAAAATCATTGATCAGGTCGTATTTCTGCAAAAAGCCCAGCACAGTAGCCGCATCATAATCATACTGGTGTTTTGTTGGCTCGCAAGGTTTTGGCTCGATAAAGAAGGTGCCTTTAAAGCCCTGCTTGCGGGCATAGTCTTTTGCAGTATGCAGGAATTTTGCCAGGTGCTCCTGTTCGCGTTTCATATTAGTGTTCAGCAGGCTCATATAACCTTCGCGCCCGCCCCAGAAAACGTAATTGGCGCCGTTCAAAGCAATAGTTGCATCCAGCGCCGCTTTAACCTGTGCAGCCGCGTGCGTTAGTACGTGAAAATCGGGATTTGTAGCCGCCCCGTTCATATACCGGCGGGCTGAGAAAAGGTTAGCCGTGCCCCACAGCAGCTTTACACCGCTTGCTGCCTGTTTTTGTTTTGCATATTCAACGAGCGCCTGCAACCTCCGTTCGTTTTCGCTTACGTCATTGCCATAGTCAACCACATCAACATCGTGGAAACAGTAAAAAGGAATATTCATTTTTGTGATAAACTCAAAAGCGGCATCCATTTTTGCTTTGGCGCGTTCAACGGCATCGGCCTTTTCGTTCCATGGGAACAAATGAGTGGGTTCGCCAAACGGGTCGGCGCCGCTGCCGCAGAACGAATGCCAGTAAGCGCAGGCAAAACGCAGGTGTTCCTTCATCGTTTTGCCGGCTATCATTTTGTTTTCGTCGTACCAGCGGAACGCCAGCGGGTTATCAGATTCGAGGCCTTCGTATTTTACCTGGCCTATTTCTTTGAAGTATTCTTTTTCTCCTGTAACTATCATTTTGAATTATTGATTTAGCAATTTACTTTTTTCACCGATTTATAGTTGTAATAAACTTACGAAGTTTAACTCGAAGTAATTCGTTCTTTAAAGGCCTCGTTAAGGGCTTCGCCGTTTGAAAACTTCGCGGACTTTCGCCGGTTTAAGCTTTACACCATTAATTGTTTGTCTAATAAAGCCTTCCATTCCTGGTAAGCTGGTTCCAATTGTTTGTTTTGAGGCTCCACCATTTGTATCGGGTGGAAATGATTAAATGCCTCGGCAGGGCATGCAAACATTTTTGCCCCTATGCCCGCACCCAAGGCAGCCCCAACGCTGCCATCGTTTTTAAAAAGCTGTACCGGTACCCCTGTAATATTTACAAATGTTTCTGTAAACAGGTCGCTTAAAAACATATTGTTTTTTCCGGCCCTGATGATCGCAGGGCCCATACCAATTTCGCACATAATATCGAGGCCGTACCTAAAGGCAAAAGCTATCCCCTCCTGCGCGGCCCTGAATACATGGGCCGCCGTATGTAAATTTAAATCGATATGATGCAAATGCACACCTACCTGCTTATTATTCAGCATACGTTCCGCGCCATTACCAAAGGGCAAAATCCGGAGCCCCGCACTGCCCACCGGCGCTTTAGCCGCTTCGTTGTTCATTTGCAAATAGCTGAGTGATGCCCCAAACAGGCTTTTTACCCACCTGTTCAGGCTGCCGGCGCCGTTGATGCACAATAATACGCCTAATCTTTTTTGCTCCGGCGTATAATTTACATGGGCAAATGTATTTATTCTCGACTGCAAGTCGTAGGTTAACTGGTCGCTTACGCCATATATAACCCCCGAGGTTCCTGCGGTTGCCGCGAACTCGCCCGGGTTGAGCACATTTAATGAAAGCGCATTGTTCGGCTGGTCGCCGGCCTTATAAGCCACCGGGATGCCTGCTTTTAATTTCAATTTTTGAGCAACGGCCGGAAGCAGGCCGCCATGATCGGAAAAAACGGGCTGAATAGGCGGAAAAAGCGACCTGTCAAAGCCAAAATAGTTGATTATTTCGTCTGACAATCGATTGTATAAGAAATCAAAAAAAATGCCCTCTGACAGGGCCGAAACCGAAGTAGTTGCCTCTCCGGTTAAACGCATGGCAATAAAATCGCCGGGCAGCATTATTTTATCCGTGCGCTCATAAACTTCTGGCTCATTTTCTTTTACCCACGCAAGTTTTGATGCCGTAAAATTACCCGGGGAGTTTAACAAGTTTTCGAGGCACCTCTTTTCGCCAATGGCTTCAAACGCCTTTTCGCCAATCTCAACGGCCCGGCTATCGCACCAGATGATGCTGTTGCGCAATACCTTCTGTTCCTTGTCAACCAACACTAGTCCATGCATTTGGTAAGCTATGCCAATGGCGGAAATATCGGCAGGGTTATAGCTACCGGCATGATGACATAAGTTAATAGCCTGCTGTACGTGTTCCCACCACATTTCGGGTGATTGTTCGGCCCAACCCGGTTTAATGGCAATTATCGGACTTTCAGCGTCCGGGTATTGCGCCGATGCTAAAACCTTTTGGGTCGCTGCATCGACTACCGATGCTTTAATAGAAGATGTACCTATGTCTATACCTAGTAGTAACATGCTGTTTTTAATGCAGTCGAAGGATCAAGCGCCAGGAATCAAAACAAAAAGATGAGAAGTTCATTAAAAAAAGCTGTCTTTTACTGGCTCCTGAGTCTTGACTCCTGTTTTTTGCCATCCGGTACTTGATTATTACCCTTTCTGCGGCAACGAAATTAAATTATTTTTTTAATCTGCAATCGATTGCCGAGATTTATTTTTATCATTTTTACAAAATATTATGAAAAATAGAAAACGCACTACTATTTATGACATTGCCGAAAAGCTGAATATTGCGGCATCATCCGTTTCAAGGGCCCTGAGTAATAGCAGCCATGTAAACGAGGAGACAAAAAAACTCATACTGAAAACCGCCGCCGAACTTAACTATAAACGCAATACGCTGGCCTCGAACCTGCGCAAAGGACAATCGAAAACTATCGGCGTGGTAGTGCCGTTTATAAACCAGAACTTTTTTGCGAACGTTATTGCCGGTATCGAGGAAGCATCCTACCAAAAGGGTTACAACCTGATTATCTGCCAATCGAACGAGACGCAGGCCAAGGAAATAAAATGCGTAAACACGCTCATTAACCAACATGTGGACTGTATTGTGATCTCGGTAGCGGCAGATAGCTCCGACGCAAAACACCTGCAAAATGTAATCGACCATGGTATACAACTCATACAGTTTGACCGTGTGCGTGACGAATTGGAGACGCTGAAAGTAATAAATGATAATGAGCAGGCTTCGTTTGAAGCTGTTTCGCACATGTTTGACCAGGGCTATAAGCGCATTGCCCTGCTGGAGGGCCCGCAAAACCTGCTCATTTTTAAGCAGCGGAAAATAGGTTACTTAAACGCCCTTAAAAAATACGATATGCCAGTAATTGATGAACTGGTGATAGAGAATGCCTGGACTAAAGAGCTTGGCGCCAAAGCAACCCGTAAATTATTGAACCTGCCTGAACCACCAGATGCGATATTTGCCTCCACCTCCGATTTTTCGGCGCTGGGCGTATTAGAGGTTGCTTCGGCAATGGGTATAAAGGTACCATCGGAATTGGGCATCTGCGGCTATTCGAACGAAGCATTTACCGAGATCACCAGTCCGTCAATCACCACAATCGACCAGTTTAGCGTTTATATGGGCAAAACAGTTGCCAATCTTTATTTCCAGGAAATGGAGAACAAGGAGGATACTGAAGTAGTGCCTAAAATTATCAGTATAAAGCCCAAATTGATCGTGCGGTCCTCGACGAGGAGGAAAGGGTGAGGTTAGCGATTAGAGGCTGGAGATTAGTTGTGTATATGCGTACTTCAAAGTATCAGCATTCGAAAAGAAGGCCAGGTAACTGTTACTCTTCAATCATCGGAAAATCTGTGAAATCAGAAATATACTGGCTTAAATCAATTTTGGAACATTTGACTTTCCCGTCTGAATAGGTAAAGTGCAAATTCAACTTTCCTTTGTATGCAGATCCGATTTTATCATTCTCCCAGCGATCTAGTAAATAATCCTGACGAATAACAAGCGGTTTGTTCCATCCATCGTTATGCCTTACAATAAATATGTAGTGGACCGGAATACTTGAAATATTCCGAAGCTGGTTTACAGGGATGTTAAATTGCCCCTTATAACTCTTTTTTCTCTTTATTGAGGCAGATGTTTTTACCTGCACACGTCTTAAGGTTCCTATATCATCCTGAACAACAAAAATATCATCACCAATATCAACTTCCGGAATTGCAACATTCCATCCGCGCGTTAAAAATTCAGACATCACGGTTAGGTGGCCGGCTTTACCTAAATACAAATGATAATTTTTCTTCACGCTAGTAACTCATGTTTGTGCAGGATTTTTCCTGTGTGGGAATCGATAAATAAAATTTTATCTATTTTTTTATTGAGTTCGTTTTGATCTTCAACACCCAATAAAGCTGGAAAAATATAGGTTTCAAGTTTGCGGCCATAAACTTCGAAGTCGCTTTTGGTATCGTAAGCAACAAAAATGTTATTGGCAGGATGCGAACCAGGGAACAAGCTTTTTATTAATTGGCGCAAAGACGGGGCGAGACTGAAGGTATATCCATCCATTTGTTTGTTTACATTTATTTTAATTGCTTCCATTGGCTCTTTCTTGATTAACCAAAAATACGAAAATAGTTCGTTAACAATGCAGCGTTTTTCGTTTCGATGTCGTTCAGCTTGACGCCGGCGCTTAAAAAAATGGCGTCAGTACCTAAAGACAATCGGCCAAGTGCGCAAGTACCCTTTTAAATCGATCTCCACAAGGTTGCCGGAATGTTTACTTAAAGCAAATAATATTTTCACCGGTTGTCCAATTCCCCTATTCTCATTTTATATGCAGGTAATTCATATATTTATTAACCCGCCTGCTGTTTGAGTTTAGTCATGAAGCAGGCAATTAAACAAAACAAAAATGGACGAGTATCTTTTAATTTTCAGGCATGAGGACGGCACTAAGGTGGCCTCGCCCGAACAGTTGCAGATTTGGATGAAACAAACAATGGACTGGCTCAATGGCATAGCCGCTAAAGGAAAATTCGACGGGCGCGGAAACGGCCTGTTATTTAGCGACAGCAAAGTGGTATGGCATAAAGGCGTCGTAACCGATGGCCCGTTCGGCGAAATTAAGGAAACTATTGGTGGCTTTGTGATCGTTAAGGCTGAGTCGGCAGACGAGGCGGCGGAATTTGCGAAAGGCTGCCCGGTTTTACAGGGCGACGGCAATAGCGTGGAAGTAAGAAAAATTGCCAAAAGGGACGGCATACACTAAGAATGTCCCGGCGTTTTATAAAAGCTTGCGGTAATGCCAAATTTGAAAAGGCGATTTTCCGATCTTTGTGAACCCACGGGTGCTTCATGGTAAAAAAAGCACTGCCAGGCGCCTGTGGGGTTCACAATTGGCCACCAGGGGTTTTCCACTCCTTCCCTTGTTTTGATTATTTTGACGCGAACTAATGGAACAGCAGGAACTAATACCGCATTTATTCAGGACAGAATACCGGAAGATCGTAGCAGTGCTCTACAAACGCTTTGGATTTGACCAGGTGGAGACGGCGGAAGACATAGCCGGCGATACCTTTTTGACAGCGGCACAAACCTGGCCATTGAAAGGAATACCGCCGAACCCTGTTGCCTGGCTGTACAGCGTTGCAAAAAACAAATCAAAAAACTACCTGAACCGCGCCACGGTTTTTGAAAGTAAAATTGCTGCGGAACTGACAAATGCCCCGGTTGAATTTGACCATAAGGAAATCGACCTGTCACCGCAAAACATAATCGACAGCCAGCTGCAGATGATGTTTGCAATTTGTCACCCTTCCATCCCGCCCGAAGCCCAGGTGGGCTTAGCACTGCGTATTCTTTGCGGCTTTGGCATCGAGGAGATTGCTTGTGCTTTTTTGACCAATAAAGAAACGATTAACAAACGGCTGTATCGCGCCAAAGAAAAGCTAAGGCAGGAAAAGATCAGGATCGAGATTCCCGCAGCAAATGAAATTGAAGAGCGACTCGCGCCAGTGTTAACCACCATTTACTTGCTGTTTAACGAGGGGTATTATTCCGTAAGCCAGGATAAAACGCTTCAAAAAGAACTGTGTTTCGAAGCGATGCGCCTTTGTACCATGCTGGTAGAAAACAGGGCCACCAATAAGCCGCAGGTAAACGCATTGCTTGCGCTGATGTGCTTCCACGCCTCGCGGTTTGAAGCGCGAATGGATAAAAACGGCGCGATTATATTGTACGAGGAACAGGATACCGATCTGTGGGATCCTGAGCTGATCAGTAAAGGGGGGTATTTTTTATATTGCGCCGCAAGCGGGGAAACAATTTCGAAGTATCATATTGAGGCTACTATTGCTTATTGGAATACCCAAAAAGCAGACACAGGAGAAAAGTGGGAAAATATGCTGCAGCTTTACGATCGGCTGCTGCAAATCGACTACTCCCCTATAGCAGCGCTCAACAGGACTTACGCCCTTTCAAAAGTGAGCGGTAAACCGGCTGCAATTGCAGAGGCAGAGAAACTAAACCTAACCTCCAACCAGTTTTATTTCGCGTTGCTTGGTGAATTATACACCGGCATTGACGATAACCAGGCCCGGCTGCATTTTCAACGGGCGGCTGACCTTGCCCGGACGGCGGCCGATAAGCAGGCCCTGCAGCGGAAAATTGATGCGTTGCCGCTCGCAACAAGATTCAATTAATTTATCGCCTGGCTCCATTCGGCGGCCGTTAACACGCTTGCCTGGCGGGGAAATATCTTGGTGACCAGTACGCGATGGACTTCTTCGTCGCGGTCGGCACAGCAATCGGCAAGGACGGTAATGCGGTAATCTTTGTCGGCGGCTTCGCGCACAGTCGATAACACTACGCCGCTCGTAGCAATGCCGGTAAGCACGAGATGCTGAATACCGCGCGCCCGTAAAATCACTTCCAGGTCGCTGCCGGTAAATGCGCTTATGCGGCGCTTGGTCACGACAACCTCGCCCGGCTGCGACGCTAAGGATGGCTCGATCCGGGTAAACTCTTCCGGTTTTGTATCCGAAAGGTTCTCCTTAAATGCTGTAAAGCTCTTGTTGTTTGGGCTTATTTCAGGGAAGCCCGCCCTAAAGCCGACAGTTACGTATATAACGGGGATATCTGCGCCCCGCGCAAACGCAATGGCTTTGGCAACATTGTCAGCTGCTTCCGATGCAGCAGGCATGCTCGCCACTAATGCGGCCTGCATATCCATTACCAACAATGCTGTATTATGATTGTGTTGTGTCATTTTAAAGGTAGCTGATTGATGATTTAACCGGGAAATATTCCCGTGCAAAGATAATGAAGGCACTATTTATCATGCATCAACGGCAGCGTAAAATAAAAGGCAGCGCCTTTGCCGGGCTCGCTCTCTAACCAAATGCGCCCATTGTGCCGGCTGATAATTTCCGCGCTGAGATACAGGCCAATGCCGAAGCCCGAAATATGCTGCGTATCATTTGTTTCAACGCGGTAATACCGGTCAAATACCTTTTCATGGTCTTGCGGTTCAATACCTATCCCCTGGTCCTTTACGCTCACAATTACTTCATCTCCCTGAACCCGGTAAGCCAGCCCAACCGGTTTACCCCTGGGCGAATACTTAACGGCATTGCTGACCAGGTTGGAGACCACCGAGCTGATCTTATCCCAGTCGGCGTCGACCAGTATGTGGCCCGAACCCGTTAGGGTGACGGTATGGGTACTTACGATCAGCTTTGTTTCATCCAAAATTTCGCGCAAAAAATCGTCAATATAAAACGGCTTTTTCTCAATGAGCATTTTGCCTGATTCCAGCCTGGCGATATTCAAAAATCCGTTGACCATCCCGGTCATCTTTTTCACCTGCTGGTTTACCCTATCCATCGCGGTTGCCAAAAAGGCATCCTCATTGTCCTTTAGCCTTGACCCGGCGACTTGTACTATCGCGCTAAGCGTTGTTAACGGCGTCTTCAGCTCATGGCTAACCATGCCTATAAAATCGTTCTTGCGTTGTTCTTCCAGCTTCTTTTCGGTTATGTCCCTGGCAATTTTCGATGCGCCGATGATGTTGCCCTGTGCGTCTTTCAGCGGCGAAACAGTTAGTGATACGTCCAGTTGCCTGCCCTTTTTGGTCAGTCGCTTCGTTTCAAAGTGCTCCACGCGCTCGCCTTTGCTTAAACGCGCCACTATGCTCGGCTCCTCGTCGTACCTGTCGGGCGGTATGATCTTGTAGATCGGCTGCCCCACCATTTCATCCGCCGTATAGCCAAACATGCGCTCAGCCGCATCATTCCAGCTGGTGACAATACTTTCCAGCGTCTTGCTCACAATTGCATCATCCGACGACTCGACGATTGCAGCCAGTTTAGCGCTTTTTTCCTCGGCTTGTTTAATTTCGGTGATATCAAGGGCGATGATCAATCCTCTCTCCACCTGGTTATTTTCATCCCGGAGCGGCACAAAATGCACCATAAAGTAGTCTCCGGTTTCAGACCGCCGCTCCACTGAAAACTTCTCACCCGCCATCATCCTGTCATACAAGGGTTTCGCGGACTCATAACGCTCGGCCGGCCCGGTCTCCAGCGGGTGCTTCCCTTCATAATCCCTCCGGTCGTAACCCAGCTTTTCCATGATATCGCCTTCGATAATTACGTAGCGATGATCTTTATCCATTACGATGACCAGCGATTTAGGAATATTTACGGCGATCGACCGGAAAAGCTCTTCGCTCCGCTGAAGATTTGTCTTGGCTTCGGCGAGCTGCGCGTTTGTTTTCGCCAGGTCCTCATTTGCCGATGCCAGTTCTTCATTAGTAGCGGCCACCTCTTCATTCATCGCGAGCAACTCCTCGTTCGCCGCGGAGGCCTCCTCGTTCATGGCGGCAAGTTCTTCGTTAGCAGCTTTTAGTTCCTCATTGGCGGCGGCCAGTTCAAGGCCGGCGGTCTTTTGTTCATGTATATCGGTACTGGCGCCTACCCCTAGGGTCGGCTGCCCGGCCTCGTTCTTGTAAGTAGTAAAACGGCTAAGGTGCCACCGGTAATCGCCTTTATAATTTTGCAGGCGGTGTTCAACTTCCATCGGCTCGCCGCTGGCAACCACTCTCGGCCACTCGACCGACGCCCGGGGACGGTCGTCGGGGTGAATAAAGTCCCATATTTTTGCCCTCAAGGCCTCAAAACCTTCAATCCCGGTATATTCGTACCATCGCCGGTTATAATAGGTCGCGCGGCCATCAGGGCCGGATGTCCATACTTTATGCGGGATGGCATCCGTCAGGAAAAGCAACTGTTCCTCGCTTCGTTTCCTTAGCGTGATCTCCTTTGCCGCGTCTTCATTCAGCCGGGCGTTTTCCAGCGCGAACCCCATAAGCCCTGCAAAATTCTGCGCAAACTCCAGGTCGGTTTCATCGTAATGACGGCCGGGTTCAGAGGAAATAAAGTTCACCACGCCTGTGATCCGGCCTTTGACCGACATCGGCATGATAATAACCGAATGCAGGCCGATCTTTTTCACCTCCCGGCGCTGTACTGGGTCGGTTATCAGCGCATCGATCATTTCTTCAGTAACGAAGGGTACAAAACCCGGTTTCCCGGTTTTTATCACCAATGCCGATCCACTGTTGCCATTCGGGTCGGGAGGATAGGCTGCCCGATATTGATATGCCCATTCTATCCTTGCCGGATCCTGGTGTTTCAGGAAAAGCAGCTCGATCTGGCCGTCTTTAAGTTGGTCAATAGTAAACCAGTCGGCAAATTTGGGCACGATAAAGCGCGAAATTTGTTCCAGTGCGCCGGCAGTGTCCCGGCTCAGAGCCAGGGCGGCCGCGGCCTCGTTTAAATAAGTAAACAGGCTTTCCCGTTTTTTAAGGTTAGATATATCACGTACAAAAAGATAGGTTTGGACAGCTTCTTCTGCATCACGGAAAACTTTCGAGCTGAGCAATACCCATCGCGGGCCTGATGGTGTTTTTATGAGAAACTCACCGTCAGTAACCTCTTCAAAGTGAAGTAGCTTCGCCTCATTCACCTTTTCTGCGGAGGTATCTTCGAAGAAACCGGAGAGCGGCTGGCCTAATAACTCGCTTGCATTAAGGCCTGTTGAAGCAAGCGCAGCGCTGTTGGCATAAACCACAGTCCAGCCGGCATCAACGGCCAGTACGCCCATGGGGCTTTGGTCGTGCACTTTTTTGAGCTCGTCATGGCTCAACCGACCGGCATCGGCTTGTTCGGAATCTGAATGCTTTTTGCGTGATCGCCCTTTCGGGATAGCCATAATTTATCAGCCTAAAAATTTGCCAAAATTAATATTTAATTTATTTGATAGCCAACGAAGTTAAAGTTTTTACCCTGGACATTTCGTTTAAATTAAACACTGGAGATTAAAAATTGTGTCGGTTAGCAAAAAAGTTATATTTTTTTGTAACCCGGCCATTGCTTTGCTGGGTCGCGTTTTCGCCGCTAAGGCTAGTCGTAACTTCATTCAATACAATGCAATTCATTATCTTCGGATCCGGAAAGCAAACTGTACCGTCTATGATCACAACATGGCATAAACGCCTGACCGGGATAATGCTCCTGCTGACAGGCGGGCTGGCGCCGGCATCATGCGAATGCTGCGCGCCATTGACGAATACCAGATTACCGGCATAACCACCACCTTGGGTTTCGGCAAATTTGTGATGCAGCACGAGGCATTTACCTCGGGGAATTTTGATACGCATTTTGTACAGAAGTATTTTACAGCGGGATCACTGCAATAATGATAATGAAGTTGAGGCGATAATTGCTGCGCTGGTAATGGAAAGGCTGTTGGGTGAAAAGCAAATACCAATTACAAATGTTGCCGATAGCGAAGTTACAAATTGGGTAAAGAACAGGAAGAATCACTAAATTCTTTCCCCAATAGACGGCATCATATAAATTTTCAGCTTCGAGATAATAAATAATAATGATAGATAAGAACCAATATTTAGAAAAAATAAGGGATTATTTCTCCTTTTTAATCCAGGATTATAATTACATCTTGATTAAAGAGAAAATTATGGGCAATTTTTACTATGATGTGCAATATACTGATAAAATAAAGATCGTTTCTGTTTCTTATGAAAACATTGAAGATTACTTGCAGGTAATCATCTCTATGTTGCAAAACGGAAAACATCCCAATTATAACGTCACAACAAAAACGCTACATCTGAATAAACTAAATGAAATTATTTTTCCTATAGTTGACGAAAATGAAATCGGCCTAAATAATCAATACTTTTTGAAATTTCAACCATCCGACGAATTTGAAAAGAAGATATTGAAATCGGCCAAGGAACTGCGGTTATGTTTGAATCATTTCGATGAGATAAATTTTCAATCGCTGAATTAATTTACTGGAAAAGTAATTTATTTGAGATTATCTTACCTGGGTATACGATTTGGTCAAATCTTCAATCAGTCCAATTTGTCCCGGGCTGATTTTTGCCTTGGCCTCATCCAGATCAAACCAAGCCGCCCTGTCAATTTCCGGAAATGATTGTTTTTTGCCTGATTTTGGCGGCCATTCTATCTCAAACAGGTTGCTGAATATGGTTTCGTGGTTTATATCGCCCTCAACCGCCCAGGCATGCACCGTTTTGCCGCTTTTTAGTGTGACCGGCTTCAGTTTGATGAAGTCGCCGTCGATAGGCTGGCCGGTTTCTTCCAAAAACTCGCGTTTTGCACCCAAAAGCGGATCCTCATCTTCGGGGAATTCCCCTTTCGGGATGGACCATGCGCCCAAATCTTTGTTTTTAAAAAAAGGGCCGCCCGGGTGGACAAGGAAAACCTGCAATAGTCCGCCGGTTGTGCGGTATAATAGTATTCCTGCGCTTTGCTTTGACATCCCGAAGATTTAAAGGCAAGTTAACAAAACTCAGAACTATAATAGTTAATTTTGAGACGATAATTTTAAACCCTATGACAGACAATAAATGGACCAGTTTTAAAGTAACCGGGGATTATACCACCGACATAAGAAGCCTGTATGAGGCCTGGGCAACACCTGCGGGCCTTGAGAAATGGTTTCTGCGAAAGGCGAATTTTTATACGATACCACGCCGCACCCGCGAGTCCGAAGAATTTATAATGAAGGAAGACACTTACGAATGGTACTGGCACGGATGGGGTGATGAAGCCATGGAAAAAGGCCAGGTGCTGGAAGCAAACGGCACCGATTTTTTAAAATTTACCTTTGCCGGCGACTGTATCCTGAGTGTCAGCTTTTCCAGCCGCAACGGCGTATCCATAATTGAGCTTGTGCAGGAAAATATCCCTATCGAAAATGACCCTTCAAAAAACCTGTTTGTACAATGCCAAACCGGCTGGACATTTTATATGGCCAACCTTAAATCGGTAACCGAAGGCGGCATCGATCTGAGGAATAAAAAGCTGGAGGTGAGCAGTAATTTTAAGTAGTACATGGCCCCCCAGCCCCCTAAAGGGGGAGTTAAAAATTCTTATCTTTGTCGCTAAGCTCCCCCTTCAGGGGGCTGGGGCGCATCCATGTTCACAGGCATTATAGAAACATTAGGCAAAGTAACCGGTCTGCAGCACGACCAGGGCAACCTGCATATTACGGTTGAATCGGCCATTGCCGGCGAATTGAAGATCGACCAGTCGGTTGCCCATAATGGGGTATGCCTGACGGTGATTGCGTTAGCTGATGGTAAACATACCGTAACTGCTATCGCGGAAACGCTTAACAAAACCAACCTCGGCCATCTAAAAACCGGCGACCTGGTTAACCTGGAGCGATGCATGCAAATGAACGCCCGGCTGGATGGGCACATCGTACAAGGCCATGTGGACCAAACAGCAACGTGTGTCGATTTTAAGAAACTTGACGGCAGCTGGGAATACACTTTTGAGTACGATGCCGCGCCCGGCAATGTTACCGTTGAAAAGGGATCGGTATGTGTTAATGGTATCAGCCTGACAGTGGTAAACTCCAAGGCCAATAGTTTTTCCGTCGCTATTATCCCCTATACTTTTGAGCATACCAATTTGCAGCGGGTGCGCAAAGGCTCGGTTGTGAATTTAGAATTTGACATTATCGGCAAGTATGTTGCGCGATTGATGCAGCGATAAAGGGGTCGGGCGAACGCTTTCGCATCACGCTTTGAGGAAAAAAACTCCGTGCCTCTTTGTGCCTTCTCCGTGCACTCTGCGTTAAAAATTAACCACGGAGAGCACTAAGAAGGCACAGAGAGCACTAAGCCTAACAGTTCCATTACGGTTTCGCCGTAGCCGCAATCCTTAATAAATCGCCGTCCGGATGTTCGCGCATGGTGCATTGGTTGTCAAATAGCATGGTTGCGCCGTTCTTTTCGGTATAAGCCGGCCATTTCGGCAAAACACCGGGAACGTTCGGGTTGCCGGTACGCGCAAAATTAATCCAGGCGCTGCTTACTTTATTGGCCAGGGCATGTGCCGCTGCGCCGCCGCCGGTCATTTGTTCGCACAGACTGATATTGTCAAACTGGAAGGCGATATCCATACAATGCATGGCCTTATAAATGCCGCCGTTTACAGGCGATTGCCAGGTGAACAGGTACATATACACCGGCGCCGCGCCCGCAACGCCCGATTTTTGGTCGGCCTGTTTAATGGCCAGGGGACGGAAGTTTAAATCCATATCGGTATAGCTTGCCGGGGTTGATGTGTTTGGGTATGCCTTTTTTACAGCAGTCATATAGGCATCGGCTTTGTCGCCATACTTTTTTTTCAGGCTCGCTTTCAGGTCATCCATTGTTTGGTTTTTGTTGCCGGGGACGAAAGGCGTGAACTCGTTTTTGGTGGTGCCAACCAGCAGCGGTACATTTTTAGCGATCTCCATGGCCGCCGGGTCGGTGGGCTGGTAGGGCAAAAAGTCGCCGTCCAAAACGCCGTTCCAGCCGGTATTAGCCTGTTTGCCCTCCTTTTTCAGCTCCGCAGCAACTTTGCGCATGGCCTTTTTGCTGGCTTCATTCAATACATCATAGGGTATTTTTTGCAGTGAATCTACTTTGCCTGCCGGAATATGCAGTTCCTCCAGCGTTGCGGCGGCTACTCTTTGCGAAACAGACCTTTCGTTAAAAGCAGTGATATAGCTGCCGCTTTCTACAATCGCTTTTTGGAAAAGCCCTTTAGCCATCGGCGAATTCATCAGGGTGGTTACCTTACCGCCGCCACCCGATTGCCCGAAGATGGTCACGTTATCCGGGTCGCCGCCAAAGTTGGCAATGTTTTGTTTTACCCATTGCAGCGAGGCCACCAAATCAAGCAAACCGGCATTGCCCGATCCTTTGTATTTGTCGCCATAAGCGGAAAGGTCCAAAAAGCCCAGCACATTGAGCCGGTGGTTAACCGAAACCAGCACCACATCGCCTTTGCGGGCCAGGTTTTCGCCATCGTACGAAGGCAGCTCTATCGACGAGCCGGCAGTAAAGCCCCCGCCATGGAACCAAACCATAACCGGGCGTTTTTTGCCGTCGTGCAGGTTGCGGGTCCAAACGTTCAGTACCTGGCAGTGCTCGTTGTTGTAGCCGAGGTCGTGGTTAAAGGCAAATTCGAAAACATCGTTGGTGGTGGTGGTCGGGTCGGTGGGGCAAACCGGGCCGTAGCTCATCGAGCTGCGCACAGTGCTCCAGGGCGTCGGTTTCTCCGGCGCCATAAAACGGTCGGCTTTGGCGTAGGGGATTCCCTTATAAATATAAATGCCGTTGTGGATATAGCCCTTCACCTTGCCGCTCTCCGTGTTGGTGACGGCAATTTCCTCCCCGGCTAGCAGCGGGTCGGCAGTTTTTTTCTGTTTCTGGCTAAATGCGGCCAATGGGCATAAATAAAGCAACAGCAATAATGCGGGTAACAGGTTTTTTTTCATTGTATAGTTTTTTATTGGTTTGGTGTTGGTTTTTAAGGAGCTTAATTAAGGCAATGCCATTGTGTAAATATAACGCAATGGAAATTAAATTGGCAATAGGGCCCGGAATTTTATATTCCGCGCCCGGTTTGGGCATGGCGGAATTATAAGCCGGCCATTTTCAACCGGCCCATTTTGAACGGTGTAAAGCCCAAACATGGTTTACACATGGTTTACATATTTTACGGTTTACACCTGTGTAAATAACTGTTAATCATTTAGTTATGTGAAGTATGGTCCAAAAAGTGTAAACCCAGTTTTATGGCTTTTTTGGGCATTTCCGGGGTTGGGAGAAGCGGCGGTGCTGCTGCTGCCAGGTGTCCCATTTTTACACGCGGAACACCCGGAACAAAATGAAACATGCTGATTATCAGCTAATTCATATTTTATAGAAATAGCGTTTTATATAAGTCACTGACTATCAGTGTATTCCTGCGCCGCGTCCTGAAAAAAGTTTACACTTTTTACTGATCAACCCTTTTCAAGATACCGTAGCGGTGCTTACCCGCAGCGCCTTGCCCGGCATGCCTGCGGCATTTTTGCAGTTGTTAAGTTTTGTCAGGCTTGTTTTCAAACAATTTCCAGTCACCTTCGGTAACTATCGCTATATCGCCATCAACATATTTAACGGCCGTGTCTTCGTCAATGGCATATACCGGCACTGGCAGCCTTGCGGCCCATATCGCGGTGTTTGCTTCACTGGTATCCGGAAAGCCCGGGTTTTTGTAATGGGGGATGATGGCAAAATCGATGAGCCCGATCCCTTTGGCCGTCAAAAAATCCTTGCTTATTTCTCCATCTGCCGTATTAAAAATTATTTTTTCCGAAGTTAAGGGTATACCGCTGCCGCCCAGGGGTTCACTGTAGGTTTCCCCGATAACAGCGCTGGTCACTATGCTGCCCGCACTCACCCCTACATACACCAGGTCTTTATCTAACGATTTTAACACCTCTCCCAGTCCCGATTGCTCAAACCAGTAGGCCAGGTATATTGGGTCGCCGCCCCAAACCAGCAGCGCATCGGCGTTTTGGATGGAAGGCAGCCATACCTCCCTGCGGATGCTTTGCAGTGCGGTGAGCTCCAGCAAGCCCATGGATTTCCAGCCAAGGCCGACAAGGTTTGCTTGCATCTTGCCGGCGATAGGCCACCAGGCATAGTTAGCGCCGCCCACATACGGGTAAACGCCTGTCGGAACAAATAATGCTTCAGCCTCGCTGATCGGTTTGCCCAGCAACCCGGCCAGCGCATCCCGCATACTTTCATTAGTTAGACCGGTAGACGTTAACAACAGCTTGATCATACCAACAAAAGTAAACGTTGGTATTTTGAAAAACAAAGGGGGAATCGGTGCAATGCTTAATGCGATGAATTGTTTGTGGTTTTGGTCTATCAAGGTACTTTGCTTATACTGCGCAAAGGCATTAGGCGCTGATCCACAACCTTGCATTCCAGAAGCTTTCAGCCACCGTAGCTGTAGCGTAGCATGCTACACATGAAATCCCGCGCTACACCCAATTCACCACTGATGGTCAACAACTTACGACTGACAAAATTTTGACACTGTCAAAAACCTGTCACCATTTTTGATGTTTTTCGGACTTGCAGGGCATGTCGAATGTAGTTGTTCAAACAGGGGATTCGCTGCAATCGTTAATGCGATATAGTGTTTATGGCTTTGGTTTATCAAGCTGCTTTGCTTATACTGCGCAAGCCTTAGGCGCTTATCCACACTCTTGCATTCCAGAAGCTTTCAGCCACCACAGCCGTAGTGTAGCATGCTACACCTGCTACACGTTATACCCGATACACCAGTGACCGTCAACAACTTACGACTGACAAAATTTTGACAGTGTCAAAAACCTGCCACCATTTTTGACGCTTTTCTTGGTGGCAGCGCATGTTAAAAATGGTTATTCAAATGTGTGCCCGGCACTAGCAGGGTTTTGGAATAGCTGTGCACTACCGGCGTGGTTCAATATCAAACTACAGCTTTAATGGCATAATTTTATCGTTAATTGCCTGTAGCGTCTTTTTAAATTTGGTCAATTGTTTGATAGCGGCCTTCGTTTCAGAGGAAAAACTTTTTTTATCTCCAAAATTGACGCTAAACTCTTCCAGCTGTTGAATTTCAGAATTTGTCTTATCTAAATAGTTCTTAACATTTCTGATGTGATAATCAACTTTATTTTTAGGGACAATTTTAATCATAACGGTGCGCATTAACTGGTCTTCAAACAAAATAAGAAGTTTACTAAGAGCTAATATACTATATTTGAGATTAATAGTTAGATACTATGCCGGAACAACTGCTTGTTACAAGCCATCGCTACATAGAAAAATACCCAATTGACCGCAATGCAAAAAAATTGATATTGGGAACTATTCATCCGCATTTTCACAAAGAGTTCGAAATGGATTTTTTCTATGGAAATGAATTAAGTATTTGGCGGATATTGCACGAGAATTTCCCAACGGAATTACGCGACCCTTCAAGCGTCGTTGATGTAATCAATTTTCTAAAACAAAGACAAATTGCCATTAGCGACACGGTATTGAAATGTGAGCGCCTAAGTCCAACCGCGCTGGACAAGGACCTGAAAATTTTAAAATATAATAGTGAAAGGCTAGTTCGAGATATTGCAAATTCAAGTATTAACGAGATTCTTTGCACAAGTGGCTTTGATAAGAATAACGCTTTTCGAATTTTTTATTGCGAAATATTAAATCTTAGGCTGACGACGGAGATTAGACAAAATAAAATCGTTGAACTTCCAAGTTCAATATTTGGTCGGCCTGTTCGGGTTCGCGCAATTTATTCACCGTCACCGTCTGCAAATCGAGGCATAGGGAAAAGCAAGGGATATAAGGCAGTAAAACATTTGATGTCCACTGATCAGTACCGGGTCAAATTGTATAGTCAGTATTTTGGACAATGACTGGATTATGTCTCCGGGCTAGGCCAAGCTACGACGATTGAACTGGCAGGCTGACGAATTTTTGTTTTGCGGGGGTGGAGGGATTCGAACCCCCGGATCAGTTTCCCGACCTACCGCTTAGAAGGCGGTTGCTATTGACCGCTCAGCCACACCCGTTTTATTATTTATTTAGGCCACAAATTTACTTATCAACAATCTCTCTAAGCATGAAAAAAAATATATATGACCAAATTTTTACAATAACTACCCCGCCAACGCAAGCGTCGAACCCTCGCCGGTTAATGCGCCCCGCTTAAACCAGACCCCTCACAGCGCCCCGCTGACATCACCAAATAACTTTCAATTCAGGATTCGCGCTGCTAAATCAATACTCAGGTGTCGGGCTCCAGCCATTTACCTTCTGCCCTTTCTAGTATCTTTCAAAACGTTTTTATCGTCATTGATAAGTAAATGCTGGATGAGTAAACGATCAGAACAGTCCGCAAGATATAGTTAAAAAGATCAATGATTGGCGACGATAGTCAAAAACAAAAAGACAAATCAAAACCTCCCAATCGAGAACGAACCTACTTTTGTAAAACAAAATTTGCAATATAGCCAAGGCATAGTAATCCAACAGAATAAACAAAGAAGATATAAAGTACTCAGCTGTCCGAGGTGTTCCACTTCGGATTAGCTGTGCCTAGAGTCTCCGGCTCTATCATCCGCGGTCTTGGTCTCTAACTTCGGATGCTCATTGTAAATTACGCAACTCAGGCGTAAACTTAAACGTGCCGAAAACCCTGCGACGACGGAAAAATAGTAGATGCTTCTTACTCACACGTCCTTCGCTTATTGGCAATCAAAGATTTAGCGATAATAACAGTATTTTTGTAAATATCATTTTATCTAATATGCCACGAGATAATTTTAGCCAACAAACTATTAGCAGCCTTGCAAAAAGAGTTGGCTACTTATGTTCAAATCCATTTTGCGCAATGCATACATCCGGCCCACATATACAGTCTGACAAGGCAACAAGTATCGGAGTTGCCGCACATATAACCGCTGCGTCGGTACTAGGGCCAAGATATAATGCCAAACTAACTACTGCACAAAGGTCAAGCATCGACAACGGCATTTGGCTTTGTGCAAGTTGTTCAACATTAATTGACAAGGATCCAGAGCAATACCCTGAAACCCTTTTAATACATTGGAAAAAACAAGCAGAGAATAAAATGCTGTCCGCTTTAAAAGGGAAAAACGAAGCCCGCATAACCAAAGCTCCATTTTTAGAAGCGGATCTCATATGGGACGGCGGTTTAAGATCGCCCAACGGCTACAGTGACAAAAACCCCACCGAAATGGATGAACACGGTAGGACAGTGACAATTATTGGTGGCAACGGTTTAAAGCCCATTATATACTGGGAACTCAGCTGGAAATTTGTATTGGAAATTCACAATAATTCAAGCTACCCTGCAATCAATGTTAAAATTGAGAGTATTGGACAAACCCACTTTACAAAGTTGGATAAGCTGCCGAAGATCAATAATATACAACCGTTTACCAGTATCGCACTTAACGCAGAAGACAAGCAATTCATTGAAGATACCCATGTTGAAGCTGATCGCATATTATCCTTTTCAATTCCCGAAAAATTGGAGGGCTTAACTTTAAAAATCTCTTACCTTGATGAGGATAGAAATCCTCATAGCACAACTGTAAAAATTGAAAACAACAGCGTCGTTAATATTAAAAATTGAATTTTATCGCATTCCCGGCCCTTCAAATGCCCGCTATTCAGGCGCGAGTCTAACGATCTGGCCGAAGCGCAAACGCGACTCGTGCCGCGCTGACAGGTAATAAATTATGCAAGTCATGGTGTGAGCGGCTCAACCAAAATTACGTCAATTAACGGTTTAAATGTACATCAGTAAACTGTATAAAGCGAAACGCAAAACCATAGTTGGCCATCTGTAAGCGGAGCACGAGTCGCCTTTGCACACCGGCTAACGCATCAGACTCGCTTGAGTTAAAAAATAGTACCTTTAGATAGACATCAAATATTTTGCATTCATGAACTTTTTTACCAAATCGGTATTCCTTTTTATCCTTTTTGCCTGCACCGCCCAAACGTTGACGTCGCAGGTTTTAGCATCAAAATACAAGCCGGTAAACAAAACTGAAAAACTTATAATAGCGAAAATCCGCGCCTTGCCTGAAGTAAAGGATTTTTTTGACTACGTAAAAAAAGACAAACCCGACTTTATCATAAATCCGCCTGATCCAGCATTCAATAACCGGTATGCCATGCAGGTGGGTATAGATTACGGTGACGTATTTCGTACACATTTTTGGCTATTAATCGACCCAAAAACTTTTCAAATTTATTATGAAGATTTTGACGATTCGGGAATGGAGGCTATTACTTTGCAGGAATGGCGGTACTGGCGAAAAAGGCCTGAATTTGATAAGCCTCATAAATGGGTTAACGGGAAATTGGTGGTTGTAAAAATTAAAAAGAAGACTTTGAAGTAGCTATTTGGTGCTTTGCTCCCCTTATTCAGTTGCTGACGACCCGGCCCGCAGCGCTAAGGCGTCAGAGTCACGCTTGGAGAGGAGGTTAGAGCCAATTTCGACCATTTTCCTGACGCCAGGAAAATGGTTTGAGATTTCTTCCCCAGCATTTTTGCAAGCTTCCTTCGCCTTACCTTTTCAAAATTTTCCCATTTGCTGTAATCCAAAAGGGCTTGCATTTCCCTTGCGCTCCAGCATTCTACTCCTTCAATCTCAAAAGCGCCGATTCAAATTGCTCAAAAAGCTGCTTTATTCCTTCGGTTTTCCTGTGATGTGGAATAAATATGACGCTAGTTTACTTTAAAACACTTTCTTTTTTGGGTCTTGCCGGTTGTCAAAAAAATGCAGTAACACGAGTCGGGTATCTTCTACGCGATAAAATAAAGTATTATGCTTCGTGATCAAAAAACCGCGGATCTGTTTTTCGTAGTGCTCAATAGCGCCCATTTCGGGATTTGCGGCCAAAAGGTCTAGGATGTGATAGGTGCGTTTAACAAAATCTTTGGTTACGCGGCCGCCCCATTCATTTTCCAGGTATTGAATAATGGCGTCAAAGCTATCGCTTGCGCGGCGGTTCCAGACTATGGTTTTAACCATTTTTCGTGCTGAAGTTTAACCGCTTCATGACTTAGCAAATTATGCTCGTCAAAACTTTCTTCGTATGCGGCAAGCAGTTCATTTTGCTGGCTTTCACTCAGGCTGTTCCACAAATGTCCGTTCTGCTCATCTCGGATCTTTTCAATCAACCGGTAACAAGCTTTCAAAAATTGCTCGTCATCGATGCTATCGATCAAATGATGGAAGTTATCTTTAATAGTCATATCGCAAGCTATAACGCTAATATAGCGATTTCAAACGAAATTAGAAAAACGAAAAAACCGAATGCGGCGAGCTAACGTGATAATATCAATTATTTGCTGAGCCTCTTTCCCGGCTTGTATCACCTTCCTGACGTCAGGGTGGTGATCGGTTTAGTCCAGGACGAAACCCGCTCATTTGCATTCTTTCAAATATGCAAAACTCAACTTGCTGATTTTCAAGCATTAACGTTATATTTTTTGCCTGTGCTATAGCGAAGTGACCGTGAACTACCGGCGATCAACCAAATTCTTATGCTTTCGGAAAACTAAAGTTCTGCAAATCACCGATTACGTCAAGGAAGGTTTCCTGGGGTTTGCCCAGTTCTTCGCGGCGTTTGTTTAAAACGTCGTTGCGATGATTTTCAAGGCTTTCGGCGGCATATTGATAGCCCGATTTTTCGGGTTTACTGGTACCTGTAAACTCTCCGGCAACGTCCCCGGTCACGTTATCGCGCCACCACCAGGTTGTTTTGCTGCTGGTGCTGTTCCCCATGGTATCCACAAATATCTTCGAGAACACTTCCATGTTGTTACGATCGTTGATAGCTTTTTCGTAGGCGCGTTGTACATGGGTACGGTAAATAGTGGCGTTGTCGCGCAGGGTTTGCAGGAAGCTGGATTGGTTCGGATCCATAAAGTCGGGGTCAACCAGCGCCATCTCCTGGGTAAGCAGCATATGCACCGGCGCGGCAAACATAAAGGTTTTCAAACCGCGTATAGCATACCTTTCCTGTTTCAGCGTGCCGATCACATCCGTATAAAACAGGTTTGAATAGGTTTTTAAGTCGGACATCAGCGCCCGCCGGCTTTCAATCTTGCCCAGGTCTAATTTAGCTTTCTGGTTTTTATATTCCACCGTCATAAACTGAATAGTGCCTTCAATCCTGCCTTCTATTTTGCTGATCTCGGCGCCGTCAATTTCTTCTTTGATGATTTTTTTTATTTCAGCCAATAGCTTTTCGTTATCATTCTCTATCCCCAGTTCCTTCATTACAATGCTCAGCACAATGGAACCCACTTTACTCAACGCCGCACTGCCAACTTTCATGCCGGCCGTTTTAAGTAACTTTTTTATCAGGTCTTTGGTGCTGACCACGGCTGCGGGCCCTCCCCTTAGCAGCCTGCGCGGCCCGGGTGGAACATCCGGCGGCGGGGGCGGTACGTGCACCAGCGTTCCATTATCTATCCGTGCATAATCGAAAATATACAGTATTTCGGCCATGTTGGTGCTACGGCGCAGTACGCCTGTATTTACCGGTATATCGTCCACAGGCTCAAGCAGGTAGCTAAAAAAATCTTCG
>Ga0134126_10000660_pt1 | contig 43575 bp, 36 predicted proteins | sample KB31752_FD_96881 | JGI IMG/M metagenome (GOLD analysis project Ga0134126, IMG submission 96881) | Terrestrial soil microbial communities with excess Nitrogen fertilizer from Kellogg Biological Station, Michigan, USA - KB3-175-2 | ecosystem: Environmental > Terrestrial > Soil > Unclassified ...
ACCGCTACAACCACCACCGCCCGCATCGCTCACTCGGCGGCCTGCCGCCGATCCGCTACGCCATGGCACAATCAACCACAATCTCTACTTTCGATTGACTCGAAAAAACGAGGACGCTTCACCACCACTAAAGCAGCTTTTTGGTATACAGGAGCAAAGCTATATAAATGACATGCTGCCGGAGTTGATCTGGCTAGGTTTAATCCATGATCGCAAAGGGTATCATTTTGGATCTCAGGTTCTAGAGGCTGTTGTAGAAACGACAAAGGCCTGGCCCCTCTCTGAGAAGCCAGTAAACTATGCGTTACAGTCGGCGTACTGTGAACTCACAGGTAGTCAGAAGAGCGAGATCGTGGCTGCTTGGCAAAGAAGCGGCCTTCTTTCTGACATTCAGTACGCACTCTCGCCACTAATATTGCTCTACGATAGATTTGCCCTAGCCTTCGTAGGCCCCCCACCAACAATAGTCTCCCAAGAGGAAATGGTTAGGCGCATTCGAGAATGCGTAGGAAGACATCTCAATAAATATGAGACTCCTGGAATCGTGCTACATGGAATGATGTTATTATCTAGGTTACTAGCTGGATCGATTAAGATCGCCGCACATATTGACATACCAGACTTAAATGCAGTGATAGAAAGCCCTGGTTCTGTCGAAGCCAAACAAGCGGCTTCGTTTATGAGGGCTCACGCAATGGCAGAAATTGGAATGTATGAGCTAAATAAAACATGGCCTAAGTATTTTTGGAACCGTGGTGCTCAATTAGATCCATGTGAATACCCTGAGTATGCAAAAAATGAATGAACAAAGATCTAATTTTGAAGAATTTTTAAGTGGATATTGTAAGGTTGTGAATGACGGTTTTTGGAGTCGTTGGAATCAACATACGCCAGAGATCTATAATAATGAAGTCTCAGAGGCAATTGGAGGCTTGGTGGCACGTCAAGCAACACTTGCTATTGAGTTAGCTAGGAATCCTGGTATCTGGAATGGTCATGTCGCGCCTCTTATTTTGCGTTGTATGACCGATACCCACATTACTCTTGCTTGGATTGTGGACGCACCGCAGGAGCGGAGTAAGGAATACATTCGCTTCGGCCTGGGGCAGGAGAAACTTTTTTTGGAGTTCTTACAGAATGAAGCTGATCAAATTCCAGAAGGAGAGATTGACGATGAACAACTAAAAGAATTTATTGAGATTAAAAAAGATTGGCTTCAATCTCAGCTGATGGAATGGGCGATTGAGGTCAATGTGGGTTCTTGGTCTGGAAAGTCTGCTCGAGAAATGGCATCTGAAACCGATTGTGAGTCTCTGTATAAGTTTGCTTACATTCCATTCAGCGGGTCGGTGCACAGCATGTGGCAACATGTTGGAATATATAATGTTGTTCACTGCAAGAATCCGCTTCATAAAAACCACCGCGTCCCGATAATACCTGAGCTAAGATCAGATCCGGATTATCTGTATAGATCTTCTAAATACGTAACTCGTACATATGAACTACTCAGTCGAAAGCTAAATCTCCATTGCGATGTCATACTACCGGTCGAGTATTTTGTAGATCATCAGCCGTTTGGATCGCGCAACAACTCCGATGATTCATAAAATAGGCAGAACTTGGCTTTTTATTTTATTTTTTTATATCGTGCCAGAACTTCATAGTGTGACCGACTCTCTTTAATCAGCTTCTGTTGAAGCTCCGTCAGATCCATCTTCCGCTCCCTGTGTGGCGCAAACCCCGTCGAACGCTCCACCGCCGCGTACCAGTGCGGCGCCCACACGCCGTCGGAAGCGCGCGGGCCGGACGGCCAGCGCAGCATGCGGTCGGTGAACGGGATGCCGAGTTTCGCACACAGCGCGCCCAATATTCCGCGCGGATCCTTCAGCACATCGTCCGCGTCGATCACCGGTGGTGCGTGGCCCAGTCTGTCGCAGACATGGTCGAACAGCCGCGCCTGCTGTTCGAAGCCGAGTTCCCAAGCCGCGGCATCCGGGCGCTGGATGGTGAAGGACGCGACGACCGATTCCGGATCGCGGATCAAAAAACAATTGGTGACCTGATCCAGCCAGTCCAGCGACATGTCCGGCAGCATGTGCTGGGTCATGTGCTTCTGGTACCAGATCGCGTTGCCCTCCGGGATCGGTCCGGTCAACAATGCCGCGACTTCCTTCGCGTCCGTGCTCTGCGACTTCAAAACTTCCTCACGGCCGGGATGGTTCACGCCGGTGGCTTGCAGGTAATGCGCGTAGAACGGCTCGTCGATCACCGCGGTGTCGCCGCGGTTTTCCCAGGCGCGCATCATCGCAGTGGAGATGTTGCGCGGGCCGGACCACATCGCGATCCGCAGTGGCGCGGTCACACGCGCGGCCCTCGTGCGCTTTCGTCCTTCACGAGCTGCATGTAGAGCTTCTGCAGGCGTTCGACCATCGGCCCGCGCTTGCCATCGCCCATGATGCGGCCGTCGATCTCGCGCACCGGCGTCAGTCCGGCGAAGGTGCCGGTGACGCAGGCTTCTTCGGCGCCGTACACGTCGGTGAGGCTGAAATCCTTTTCGAACACCGGAATGCCGTTGGCGCGGCAGAGTTTGATCACGTTGGCGCGCGTGATGCCGCCGAGGCAATACTTGCCGGTGGACGTCCACACCTCGCCCTTGCGCGCGATGAAGAAGTGCGTGGAATTGCAGGTGCTGACGAAGCCGAGCGGATCAAGCATCAGCGCCTCGTCGTAGCCGGCTTTCTGCGCCTGGATGCAGGCGAGGATGCAGTTGAGTTTGGAATGGCTGTTGAGCTTGGGATCCTGCACGTCGGGCGCGCCACGCCGCACGTGCACGGTGAACAGGCGAATGCCGCGCTCGACCGTTTCCGGCAGCGGCAATTTGTATTCGGGCACGATCACGATGGTCGCCGGACCGATCACGAAACGCGGATCCTGGTGCGGCGTGGCCTTGACGCCGCGCGTCACCATCAGGCGGATGTGCACGTGGTCGCGCATGCCGTTCGCGCGCAGCACGTCGAGCAGGCGTTGCGTCAATTGTTCGCGCGTCAGGCCGATGTCCATGTCGATCGCGCGCGCACCTTCGTACAGGCGATCGAGATGCTGATCGATGAAGGGCAGGCCGCCGTCGTGCAGGCGCAGGCCTTCCCACACGCCGTCGCCCAGCACGTAACCGGCATCGAACACCGAGACCTTCGCATCGTCGCGTGCGAACAGTTCGCCGTTGATGCTGACCTTGATCGCCGCGTTGCGCGGGTCGTTCCGATAATCGTGCGTGCCTTTGGCGGTCATGCGATCCAGATCTCCTTGAGCGCTCGGTTGAAGCTGCCCCCGAGCACCTTGTCGATGGCGCTTGCGCCGTAGCCGTGCCGCGACAGCGCGTCGGCCACGCATTCCAGCTTGCGCGGCGTATTGATGTCGGGAATCCAGGGCGGGCGGTTTTCGCCGGGCGAACCGACGCCTTGCCTGCGGCGATCTTCCATCTCCTGCCGCATCGCCTGCAGGTCTTTGTCGGTCACGGTGAAGAATGCGGTATCGGTGCCGATGCCGACATGATCCTCGCCGCAGATCTTCAATGCGTGCAGCATGTGCTGCATGTAATCGGCAAGCATCGGCTGTCGATCGTCCGGTGTCAGGAACGGCAGCATGTAGATGCCCATCACGCCGCCCTTGTCGGCCAGCGCCCTCATCTCCTCGTCGCGCTTGTTGCGCGGATGCATGTGCACCGCACGGCAACCGGCATGCGTGATCAGTGGCGGCTTCCGCGACAACGCGATGCCGTCCGCCGTGGTCTGCGTGTTCGAATGGCTCAGGTCCAGCGCGATGCCCAGCGTGTCCATGCGCGCAATGGCGTCGCGGCCGAGCGGGGTGACGCCGCCGGTTTCGCCGTCGAGGCAGGCGTGGCCGAAAGGCGTGTCGTGGTTGTAGCTCAACTGCATGACCAGCACGTCGAGCTGGCGGAACAGGTCGATACGATCGAGCTTGTCTTCCAGCATCGAGGCGGCTTCGAACGAGAAGATCACGCCGAGCTTGCTTTCCGGTTTGCAACGTTCCAGGTCGGCGTGATTCCGTATCTTGAGGAAGATATCCGGATGCGCCGCGATCATCGCCTGCGCGGCGGCGATGTCGGTCATGGCTTCCTCAAAGCTGCCGTTGGCGCCGCCCAACGTGCTCTTGACCACGCTGACGCCGGAATCGCGGATCGCTTCGAGACGCGCGTCGAAATCGCCGTCGCGTGCCAGCAAGCCGAACGACTCGAGGGCGTTGCAATCGAGCACGAAGGCGTTGCGGTAGAGGTCGGCGCTGTTCATGGCATCGAGTTTTTGCGATCCGCTGAATCTAGCAGAAGCGCAACGCCACGCAGAAGCCCGGCTAAAATCGCGGGATGGACGCATCCGCGCTGGACAATCCTTTCTGGGCATCGCTGCAGACGCGGCACGCGGCGCTCGCGGTCCGCCACGTTTGCGAAGCCGCGCGTTATCCCGCGGAGGTCGCGCCATTCCTCGGCGTGGCGAACGCCGGTGTCAACGCGGACGAAGCGATCGCTCCCTTGCTTGCGCCGGGCGAAACCGTCTTGATGCTGGGCGTGCTGCCGCAGTTGTCGGAGGTATGGAAGCTGGAAACTTTCCGTCCGCTGGCGCAGATGGTTCGCGAGCAGCCGCTGCCGGTGGTCGACGGGCCGGAGATCATCGCGCTGGACGAATCGCATCGCGCCGACGTGCTGGCGCTCGTCGCGCTGGTGTATCCGCATTATTTCCGGCCGCGCACGATGGAGATGGGGCGTTATTTCGGCATGTACGTGGACGGTCGGCTGGCGGCGATGATCGGCGAGCGCCTCGGCACCGATACGCATGTCGAGATGAGCGCGATCTGCACGCACCCGGATTTCACCGGCCGCGGTTACGCGCGCCGCCTCACCGCCTTCCTGGGCAACGACACGCTGGCGGCCGGACGCACGCCGTTCCTGCACGTCAGCTACGAAAACCCGCACGCCAAGGCGTTGTACGAGCGGATGGGCTATCGCCGGCGCCGGGACATTCCGTTCTGGGCCTTGCAACGTGCCTGAAGGCCGCGATGCCCGCCGCCGCCGATGCGATGGCGGCCATTGAACCGCCGCGCGACGCCCTCATTGTCGTCGCGTTGCCGAACCGGAGATCGAGCGATGTTGCTGCAACCCGTCACGCTGGGCTCGTTGAACCTGCGCAATCGCATCGTGATGTCGCCGATGTGCGAATACTCCGCCGTCGAAGGCGTTCCGAACGACTGGCACATGGTGCATCTCGGCAGCCGTGCGGTGGGAGGCGCCGGGCTGGTGTTCACCGAGGCGACGTCCGTGTCGCCCGAAGGACGCATCTCCCCCGCGGACACCGGTATCTGGAGCGACGCGCAGGCGCAGGCGTGGTCGCGCATCGTCGCCTTCGGGCATGGGCAGGGCGCGAAGATGGGCATCCAGCTCGCGCACGCGGGCCGCAAGGCGAGTACCGACCTGCCATGGCGGGGTGGCCACCCACTCGACATCGCGCACGGCGGCTGGAAGCCGGTCGCGCCGAGCGCGATTCCGTTCGATCGTGGCTACGCCATGCCCGCAACACTGGATGCGGAGGGCATTGCCAAGGTGACCGCCGATTTCCGCGCCGCCGCGCGGCGCGCGAAGGACGCCGGTTTCGACGTGATCGAGATCCACGCCGCGCACGGGTATCTGCTGCACGAATTCCTGTCGTCGTTGTCGAACGTGCGCGGCGATCGTTACGGCGGCTCGCTGGAAAACCGCGCGCGCCTGTTGCGCGAGGTGATCGCCGTGGTACGCGAGGCCTGGCCTGCGCCGATGCCGTTGTGGGTGCGCGTGTCCGCCACCGACTGGGTGGAAGGCGGCTGGGATATCGACGAATGCGTGCAGCTCGCGCGCTGGCTGCGCGAAGATGGCGTGGACCTGGTCGATTGTTCGTCCGGCGGCAATGTGCCGCACGCGAAGATTCCGCTCGGGCCCGGTTACCAGGTGCCGTTCGCCGCGCGCCTCCGCCGCGAGGCCGGCATCGCCACCGGCGCGGTCGGCCTGATCACCGATGCGCGCCAGGCGCAGGATATCCTCGAGCGCGGCGAGGCCGACGTGGTCATCCTCGCGCGCGAGCTGCTGCGCGATCCGTATTTCCCGCGCCGCGCCGCGAAGGAACTGAACGAGACGATCGAACCGCCGAAGCAATATCTGCGTGCGTGGTGACTACTCGCCGGGGTGATACGTGCGTTCGGTGTGTCCTTTCAATTGTTCGGGCCAGAAATACACCGTGCGCAGGTCGCCATAGGCGTAGCGCTCCGCTTCGTCGGTGAAGTGTTTCGAGTCCGGATGGCCGCTTTCGCCGCCTGCGGTGACGGCGCGCGCGGAAACCTTCGGCCCGAATTCCACCGCGGCGAGGAAGCTGTTGCCGCTGCTGCCGTAGTAGCGCTTGGTGCCGGGCCAGCGATGCGCACCGAACGACGCCAGCGTGCCCCAGTGCGCGGAAGCGAACGGCACGGCCAGGCTAGGCTTGCCGTCGTCGAAGTGCGGGTCGATCGCGTCATCCAGGCGCTGGAAGCGATTGATCTGCCCCCATGCGGTGCCCCAGCTCCCGAAATCCTTGTCGAGGCGATCCACTGCTTCGGCCAGTGCGCCCAACCGCTGGTCGGGCGTGGCCTTTTCCGCGATGTAGTCGTAGACCTGCATGTTGGTGGTCTGCGCATCCAGCCCGCTCGCCGCCGCAGCATCGCTCACTGCATCCACCATGGTGTCGCCCCAGAACACCGCGAGCGAGGTCGGCATGGACGCCACGCCCCAACGGTAATTCCAGTGGCGCAGCAGTTGCACCGGCCCCGCGAGTTTCGCCTTGCGCGGATCGCCCGCCGGCAGCGCGTCGTAATCCTTCACCAGGATCGGGATCAGCCGCGCGAACGCCGGCATGTAGGAATCGAACGCGTCGCTGATCAGCATCGGCAACGTCATGTCGTGCGCATTAGCCAGCAACAACGTCGCATGTTCGCCGCGCGCGTTCTCCCCGAAGGTGTCCATGTATTTCGGATAGTTCGCGCGCTTGGCGCTGTTCGCGCCGGCGGCGGAGTAGGGCCAGTCATTGGTGTTGAAGACCCAGCCGTTGGGCGGATCGATCACGTTGGGCATCTGGTCGAGCGGCGTCAGTCCCTGCCAGTCGGTGGCGGGATCGCTGCCGTCCACGGGCCTGGTGTAGTCGAAACGATCGTCGCGTTTCGGCACGAACTGCGGCATCAGGAAGGCGATCTCGCCCTTGTCGTCGGCGAAGATCGTGTTGTTGGAGGAGTTGGCCTTCAGCTCGGCCACTTTCATGTAACTCGCGAGATCGTGCGCCTTGGTACGCAACCAGCTTTGCTCGAGCGCGGGGATCGGCGTGTTCATCAACGCCTCCGCGATCCACTTTCCGTTGTCGCTGCGCACGATCGGTCCGTGGTGGGTGAAGTACGCGGTAAAACTGCGTTCGCCCTGCGTGCCATCGCTCTTGCGGAAGTGGATGGTGATTTCGCGGGTGGTGACGGGCCTGAGTTCCTTGCCGTAGCGATAAAACAGTTTGCCGTCCTTGCGCACGAGGGTTTCGGCGAACTCATCCACCGCGTCTGCGCCTGTCGACGTATGCATCCAGCCGATGTGCCGGTTGAAACCCTGGTAGAGGAAGAATTGCCCCCACGTCGAAGCACCATAGGCATCCAGGCCTTCGTCGCTGCTCATCTGCAGTTCGGAACGGAAATAGAACGAGGTGTGCGGATTGATCCAAAGCAGCGCGTGGCCGTCCGTGGTCAATTTCGGCGCGATCGCGATGCCGTTGGAACCGGTCGGTTCGGCCCAGCTCGGCGGGTCGTTCTGCGCAAGCGCCATCGCGGTGGCCGCATCGGCGCCATAGAACTTCGCCAGGTCGGAAAGATCCACGTCCTCGATGTCGCCGCCGATGCTGCCCTCGGTGAAGGACAGCGCCATCCAGGGTTCGAAATGCGTGATGACCTTCGGGTGCACGTCCGGATGCGTCGCGAGATACCAGTTCAATCCGTCGGCCCAGGCGTTCATCAGTTGCTGCAGCCACGCCGGCGATTGCGCATACAGCTTTTTCAATTCCGCTGGATCGATCCACAGTTGCTGGCGCAGATCCTGCCAGATCGCGGATTCACCCTGCGCCTGCGCCGTCCAGCCCAACGCGGTCAGGTAGTTGCTCTCGACGCGGTTGAAGTCGTCCTCGGCCTGCGCGTAGATCGCGCCGAACACCGCATCGGCATCCGTCCTGCCGTGCACGTGCGCGATGCCCCAGTCGTCGCGGGTGAGGGTGACGGCGGAGGCCTCGGCCTGCAGGCGGGCGTGTTCCGTCCGCGCCTGTCCGGTACCGGGCGACAACAAGGCCAGCATGGCCGGAAGCCAAGCCCAGCAGGCAGCACAATGGCGGTTTCTGGCGTCAAAAGCGGTCACTTGGATGCTCCCCCGGCGAGCCGAATCGCCCGCCAAGATACCACTCGAACGTGCCTGCCCAAGCTTCTGCCTGGAAAAGGAAAGGATAAGAGGACCTTAACCCCTTGCGACGAGACATCCCCTGGCGTACGTTAGTAACCGCCGGAAGACCCTGATGCCGGCGCAGGGGATCCAAAACCGACGTCACGTCGAGTCCACGCAACGCGCGATCAGCAACTTCTCCTTCGGCACGCTGCGCTGCCGGATGGAACCGGCATGCGGCATTCGGCCGCGCATTCCGGCGCAGCAGAAAAACCGGTGAACCCCGAGGAGACATCCGATGAACCCCCGTTTCGAACTTTCCGGCCCGTTGACGGAAATAAGCAGTTATCCGCAGTGGGCGCAAGACATGGCCGGCGATTGTGATCGCGTCAAGCGTACCGTCGTCGAGCACGAGTTGTGGAGCCTGATGAGCACCAACGCGTTGGGCGACGACGGCACTGCCAACTTCATGATCGGCATATGGCCGGTGATCGAGCGCTTTCCCGGCTACATGGCGCAAAGCCTGCTCAAGACGCGTTACGGCCGCAGCGAAGGCGACAATCTTGCGCGCCGCTGGCTGGTGCGCAACATCCGCGTCGAGCAGAACCATGCCGAATACTGGCTTGACTGGGCGGATGGCGCAGGCGTTACCCGGGAGCGCTTGTTGAACGATTCCGCGCCGCACGGTACCCAGGTGCTCGCCAACTGGTGCGAGGAGATCAGCAACCGCGGTTCGTTGGCGGCGGGGATCGCAGCAACCAATTACGCAGTGGAAGGCGCAACGGGCGAATGGTCGCAGATCCTGTACGACAGCACGGAATACCACGAACTCTTCGCCAAGCCCACGCGCAAGGCCAGCCTGCGCTGGCTACAGCTGCACGCCGCTTATGACGACACCCATCCATGGGAAGCGCTGGAAATCGTCTGCACGCTGCTGGGCATGTCTCCGCGGGCCGAGGAAGTGGCGCATGTCAGCGAATGCGTCAAGCGCAGCTATACCGCCATGCGCATCCTCGCGGACCGTTGCGTACGGCCGGCCCATGCGATCGAGGGAGCCATCTACGAGGCTGTCGCGGCCTGAGGTGGTATGCAATGTGCATGAAGAGGGGTCCAGACAGCGCATTTAGAAGAATGGAGCCATGCGCGGCCCCTCCAACCTCGTTCGGGATCCTTTGTCACGCCGCCTCATGCCACTGGCCTACGGGCTGGTGGCATTGGTGGCGTTCATCCTGGTCCTGACCTGGGGGTCCCTGCAGGCTCAGATGGCTCTCGCCGGCTTCATGAATGGCGAGAGCGTCTGGTCCAAGGCACAAAAGCAGGTGGCCGTCGACCTGGTGGTCTACGCGGAAACGGGTGACCCGGCGAAATACGCCAGTTTCCAGCGCAACTACCAGATACTGACGTCGTACCGCCAGGCACGCGACCAGATCCAGACCGGGAACTTCGACTACGCCTCCGTCGAGGAAATGTTGCGTCGCACGCACGCGATGCCCGTGGCGATTCCCAGCGTCATTTTTGCGCTCAACCACTTTTCCGACGCGCCCTACATGAGGCAGGCGTTGCGCGAGTGGCGGACGGTGGACTCGCGCACCGGTGAATTCGGGACCATCGCCCTGCAGTTGCACCGCGCCTATACCACGGGGCCTTTCTCTGCGGCGGAAGTCGAACGCTTGCGCAACCGCATCGACGTCATCAACGATTTCGTCCAGCCGCACAGCACCGCGTTTTCGGTCCAGATCGCCAATGGCGCGGTGTGGGTCGGCAAGCTGTTGTTCTGGAGCGTTTCCATGGCGGCCGTGCTGGCGGCGCTGTTGTGGTTGTTGATGGCGCGACGGACCCTCGCGCGCATTCGCGGTACCGAAGAACGTTACCGCCTGTTGTTCGACAGCGCGGCTGACGCGATCGTGATGGTGGATGAGGGCAATGGTCGCGTCCTGGACGCCAATCGCACTGCATCGAGCTGGCTGGGCCGCGAGCCGGATGCCCTGCTGGGTGTTCCGTTTGCGCAGCTATTCGCCAAACCGACTTCCGGCGAAACGGGAATCAACGCCCTGCTGGGTGCGTCCGGCGAACGCCCGGTGGAGACCCACAGCAGCATCGCCTTCTGGGGGCCGCGGGTGGTGCGCCAGGCGATCATCCGCGACATCAGCGAACGCGTGCAACGGGAGCAGGAGCGCCGCATCGCATCCGAGGCACTGGCGGGCATCGCCGAGGGCGTGATCATCGCCGACGCCGAACGCCGGGTGCTTTCGATCAACGCCGCCGTCACGCATATCACCGGATTCACCTTCACGCACCTGCAAGGCCTGCGTTTCGACGAAGCGCGCAGCATGCCGGATGGGTCGCTGCTTCCGGATTCGGTCTGGAAGGAAGTTGCCCTCGGGCGGCACTGGGTGGGCGAGGTGCAGAGCCTGCGTGCCGACGGCGGCAGCTATTCCGAGATGCTCAGCATCAGCGCCATCCGCGACGCGGAACTTCGGGTGCAGCAATACGTCGCGGTGTTCAGCGACATCTCCGAGGTCAAGGCGGACCGCCGCCGGCTGGAACATCTGGCAACGCACGACCTGCTTACGGGGCTGGTCAATCGCGCCGAATTCGAACGCCGTTGCACCGAAACCATCATCCAGGCCGAACGCGCCCGCACCGCGGCCGCGGTGCTGTTCATCGACCTGGATGCCTTCAAGTTCGTCAACGACAGCTACAGCCACGGCGTCGGCGACCGATTGCTGGTGCTGGTCGCGGAACGCATCCAGCGCCAGTTGTCGCGCGACGACGTGGCCGGCCGCATCGGCGGCGACGAGTTCACCGTGCTTGCGCGCGGTCTGGTGCTGCGCGAGGACGCGGCCGCCCTGGCGGGCCGCCTGCTCGCCACGCTGTCCGAACCCTTCGTGGTGGACGACTACGAGATCGTGCTAAGCGCGAGCATCGGCATCGCCGGCTTCCCGCTCGACGGCACCGACGCGCCGACGCTGATCGCCAACGCCGACGCGGCGATGTACGCGGCCAAGACGGAAGAACGCAACGCCTATCGCTTCTACGCGCCGATGATGCACGCCGACACCCGCAAGCGCCTGCAGCTCGCTTCCGAGTTGCGGCAAGCGCTGACGCGCGACGAATTCCGTCTGGTGTACCAACCCAGCGTCGAATTGCGCACCGGGCGCATCGTGGCGGTGGAAGCGCTGCTGCGCTGGCAGCATCCGGAGCGCGGCGAGGTGATGCCGGCGGAATTCATTCCGATCGCGGAAAGCACCGGCGTGATCCATCGCATCGACGAATGGGTGATGCGCGCCGTATCCATGCAGATCCAGACCTGGGACCGTTCCGGCCTGCCGCCGATCCGGGTGGCGATGAATGTTTCCGCGCGCTGGTTCGGGCATACCGGTTTCGTCGACAGTGTCGGCCGCGCCTTGCAGACGCACGAAGTCCCGGCCAACCGCATCCTGCTGGAAATCACCGAAGGCGCGATGTTGCGCCTGGGCGAGGACACCGAACGCAAGATGCAGGCGCTCAGCCGCATGGGCGTGGCGGTGGCGATCGACGACTTCGGCACCGGCTACTCGTCGATGGCCTACCTCAAGCTCCCTGCAGTGAGTTATCTGAAGATCGACCGTTCCTTCATCACCGGCCTGCCTGACAACGCCAACGACGGCGCGATCACCACCGCGATGCTGGCAATGGCCAAGAGTCTCGGGCTGGTGCCGATCGCCGAGGGCATCGAGACGGAAGCGCAACACGAATTCCTGTTGCGCGCGGGTTGCGTCGAAGGCCAGGGCTATCTGTATTCCTATCCGCTGCCGGCGCCGGCGATCGAGCGCATGCTGCAGCCCAAGCCCGTGGCCACCGCGGGCAAGCTGAAGCTGGTGCCGCCGAAGCGCAGTTGAGTCCGGGCAGGCGCTGCGACGTCCCGCTTTCCCGCAGGTCCTCGTGACAGCACGAAGTTTGGACGGTGGAATACTTTCAGCGCTTCGCCCTGGCCTGCTCGCGCAGGCGCTGTTCCTGCTCGCGCAACTCCGGCGTGAGCGCGTCGCCGAAGTCCTCGGCTTCGAAGACCCGGCGTATCTCGATCGTGTCGCCGTCGTTGAACGGAGCGCGCTTCAACCACTCGACGGCCTCGTCCATCGACTTCACCTGCCAAAGCCAGTAACCCGCCACCAGCTCCTTGGTTTCGGTGAACGGGCCGTCGATCACCTGCCGCTGTCGGCCTTCGAAACGGATTCGCACGCCGCGCGAAGTCGGATGCAACCCTTCACCTTCCAGCATCACGCCCGCTTTGACCAGTTCCTCGTTGTACTTGCCCATCGCTTGCAGCATTTCGGCGCTCGGCATCACGCCCGCTTCGCTGTCCTCATTGGCCTTCACCAGGACCATCACGCGCATCGTCGTTCTCCTCGCCGGTTGGGATGGATCGATTCTCCGCTCTCCTGATGACGACGAACGGACACGCGCGAGATCGACAGGTGACTTTCCGCGCTTGACGGAAATGCGCTTGCGGTGCTCAATCGCATATTTCAGCAAGTAAAGGCTCATGGAAATGCCCAGCCTGCCGCGTGAAGCCGCAACAGGAAAGAGCGGCATGGTGCCCGCCGCGCTTTGGGGCGGTGTGATCGCCGGAACAGTGGACATCTTCGCGGCGTCGCTGATCACGCAACTCAATCCGCTGGTGGTCATGCGCCTGATCGCAGGCGGGCTGCTAGGCAAGGCGGCGCTGGAGGGCGGCATGACGGTCTCGCTGCTGGGCCTGGTATTGCAGTGGGGCATGGGCGTGCTGATCGCCGCGATCTTCGTGTTCGCTGCGCTGCGCCTGCGCTGGCTCACGGCTCGGCCGCTGGCCGCGGGCTGGCCTACGGCGTCGTCGTCTACTTCGTGATGAATTACGTGGTGCTGCCCTTGTCGGCCTGGCATCGCGTGCCGCCTTTCAAGCTGGCCTCGTTCGTCGAAAACATGCTGGCAATGCTGGTGTTCGGCGTGATCATCACGTTCTGCGCCAGGCACTGGCTGCGCTTGCGCGCGACGTGAAGGACGTATTCGCAGGCTCGCGCATCATGCGCGCACGGCAATCGATTCGACATCGCAATCACGGGAGGTTTGACATGACCGGGAACATCACAAGGCCGCTGGCGGCGCTGATCGGCGCGCTCATCACCACCCTCGCCGCCGCTGCCGCACCCGTGCAGGATGCATCGACCGATCACGCGGCGATGCTCGGCTTCACCGCCGCCGGCGCGGCGCAGGAAGACAGCCTCGAACACCGTTTCGATGCGCAACTCGATCCCGCCGAGATGCGCCAGTGGCTGCAGCAGATGTCGTCGCAACCGAACCAGGTCGGTTCGCCGCACGACAAGGCCAATGCCGAATTCATGCTCGGCCTGTTCAAGTCGTGGGGCTGGGATGCGCACATCGAGACCTTCAACGTGCTGTATCCCACGCCGATCGAGGAAAAAGTCGAGCTGGTTGCGCCGCCGACGTTCACCGCGAAGTTGCGCGAGCCACCGGTGCCGGGCGACGCGACTTCATCGTTGTCCGGCGCACTGCCTCCCTACAACGTGTACGGCGCCGACGGTGACGTGACCGCGCCGCTGGTTTACGTCAATTACGGCATGCCGGACGACTACAAGGAGCTGGCGCGACGCGGCATCGACGTGAAAGGCAAGATCGTGATCGTGCGTTACGGCGGCGGCTGGCGCGGCCTTAAACCGAAACTCGCATGGGAACATGGAGCCGTCGGTTGCCTGATCTATTCCGATCCGCGCGATGACGGTTATTTCCAGGGCGATGCCTATCCCAAGGGCGGCTGGCGCCCGGCCGGCGGCGTGCAACGTGGTTCGGTCGCGGACATGCAGGTGTACCCGGGCGATCCGACCACGCCGGGCTTCGGTTCCACGCCGGAGGCGAAGCACCTCGCGTTGAAGGACGCGAAAACCGTCCTGAAGATTCCGGTGCTGCCGATTTCGTATGCCGACGCGCAACCGCTGCTGGCGGCGCTGGAAGGCCCGGTCGCCCCGGAGAACTGGCGCGGCGCGTTGCCGATCACGTACCACATCGGCGCGGGGCCGGCGAAAGTGCACTTGCTGGTGAAATCCGACTGGAACGAAAAGCCGGTGTACGACGTGATCGCGGTGATGAAGGGTTCGACTGAACCGGACTTGTGGATCGTGCGCGGCAATCATCACGACGGTTGGGTGTTCGGCGCGTGGGATCCGCTCGCGGGCATGATTGCGGAACTGGCCGAGGCCAAGGCGATCGGCGCGTTGGCGAAGCAGGGCTGGCGCCCGCAACGCACCTTGGTGTACGCGAGCTGGGACGGCGAGGAGCCGGGCCTGCTGGGCTCCACCGAATGGGCGGAAACGCACGCGAAGGAATTGCAGGACAAGGCGGTGGTGTACATCAACTCCGACACCAACGCGCGCGGTTTCCTCGGTGCCGGCGGCAGCCATTCGCTGCAGCATCTGGTCGACCAGGTGGCCGACGGCGTGACCGATCCGGAAACACGCGCCAGCGTTGGCGAACGCGCGCGCGCACACCTGCTGGTCGGAGCCGCGGACAAGGGCGCGAGTGCCGAGGTCAAGGAAATGGCGAAGGTCGCAGGCGAGAACAACGATATGCCGATCGACGCGCTGGGCTCGGGTTCCGATTACAGCGCCTTCCTCGAACACCTCGGCATCGCCTCGCTCGACCTCGGGTTCAGCGGCGAGGACGACGACGGCGGCATCTACCATTCGCGCTACGACTCGTTCGACCATTACATCCGCTTCGGCGATCCCACGTTCGCCTACGGTGTCGCGCTGGCGCAGGTGGCGGGGCACATCGTCCTGCGCACGGCGGACGCGGACGTCGTGCCGATGCGCTTCGGCGATTTCAGCGATACGCTCGATCGTTACGTCGCGCAGTTGCACAAGCTGGTGGACGACACACGCAAGGCGACCATCGACCAGCACAAACTGCTGGACATGCATGCCTACGCACTGGATTCGGATCCGACACGCCCGGTCGGGCCGCCGCAACGCGATTCCGACGTGCCGGCGATCGATCTCGCGCCACTGGACCAGTCCGCGAAGCGCCTCAGGCAGAGCGCGCAGGCCTATGAGGCCGCGTACGCGAAATTCAGCGCCGGCGGATTCAAGCTTTCCGCGGGCGAGTTGCGCGAGGTCAACGATCGAATGGCGCGCATGGAACAGGCGTTGACGGATTCCGACGGTCTGCCGGGCCGCGAGTGGTTCAAGCACATGATCTATGCGCCGGGCATGTTGACCGGTTACGGCGTGAAGACCGTGCCGGGCGTGCGCGAGGCGATCGAAGGCCGGCGCTGGGCCGAGGCCGACAGGTACGCCGTGATCACCGCCAAGGTGCTGGATGATTACCGCGCGCAGCTCGACAAGCTGACCGCGATGTTGAAGCAATAGCGCCGGTTCGACCTGCGGCACGCCCGCGCAAGATCGGCTGCGTGAGCGATGCGCATCGCTCACGCAGCGGTCGGGTCTTGTTCGCGCGGATGGAAAGCCATGTTGCTGTAAAGCAACATGACGGGGCGTGGCGGGCTCGCTCCGACCCGAATGATTCCCTGATCTGAAAAGGGTTCGGTGTCCGCGAAAGGCGCGATCACGCGACTGTTGCGGTGCAAATTGACAGCGGTGTCATCGCTGCCCAGACTTGCGGCTGCTCACGTTGCGTGGGGACGTAATGGACGCAACAGTCACTCGTCCGGATCGGCACTTGTGCGCCGCGATGCGGCCGCTCCTGGCGGCGGATGTCGGAGGCACGCACGCCCGGGTCGCGTTGGTGCAGCCGTCGGATGCCGATGATCGCGCCATCGAAATCCTTGCCTATCGCAAGCTCGAGTGCAGGGGTTATCCGGGCCTGGCCGATTTGCTGAAGTCGTTTGCGGACGATGCCGCTGTCCCGGTCACACGTTGCGTATTGGCCTGCGCCGGCCAGGTCATCGACGACGAAGTGGTCCACGACAACCTGGCATGGCCGATCAGGCTCTCCGACTTGCGTGAAGCCCTTGCATTCGACGACGTTGTCCTGCTCAACGATTTCGAAGCCCTCGGCTGGGCGCTGGACGATCCACGCAGTCTCGACAGCAAATTGCTGTGCGGACCCGACACGCAAGGCGGCGGAGCGACGTTGGTGGTCGGACCGGGGACTGGCCTCGGAGCGGCGGTTTATCTGCCGGGTCCCGGGCAGGGATTCGTGCTCGCCACGGAAGCCGGACAGATGGATTTCGCGCCGCAAACGTTGCGTGAGCGCGAAGTGATCGCGAGTCTTGCCCCCGGTGGAGGTTACATCCCCTGCGAGCGCATCGTGTCGGGCCCGGGGTTGCTGACCTTGTATCGAGCGCTGCGCGGATTGCGCGGGAAACCCCGGGGTTTGGACACCCCGGAGGCGGTCACTGCCGCCGCGCGCGCGCGCGTTGATCTCGATGCCGTGGAAGCAGTGGAGATGTTCTGCGCGCTGCTGGGAAGTTTCGCCGGCAATCTCGCGATGGTTTTCATGTCGGCCGGCGGCGTGTATCTCGCGGGCGGATTCCTGGCGTCGATGTTCGATCTTCTGCAACAGGGACCTTTCGCGGAGAGGTTCCTGCACGAGCGGAGCGTGCGGGCGTTTCTGGAACGCGTTCCGGTCCGCGTGATGGAGCATGGGCAACACGGCGTACTGGGTGCCGCGAGGTGGTACCTAGGCAGGCCTGCGCATGCTCAACCGGCAACGGATTACATCGCGCGGCGCGCATTGGCGGTTTGACGGGGCGGCGCGTCGTGCCGGCGCGGCGTGGTTTCGAGGGGAGCGGATGCATTTCGGGCCAGGCAAATGCGGGTTTTTCGCAAGCTGCGTGTTCGCGGTGCTCGCGAGTTCGTGGGCGATGCCGGCCGGCGCGGAGATCACCGCAGCCGCATGGCCGCTGTTGCCTCGGCCCGTTGGCCTGCATCCCGCCGGGCATGGCGCCGTGGTGGTTGCGAACGGTGCGGGCGTGTCGGTGTCCGGCACGCAGCGCGTGCAGGCGCTGGCGGTCGCGCGGCTGTTCGCACAACGGGTCGCCGATATCCGGGGCTTGCATTTGCGCGTCGCCGCGGAAAAAAGCGCGCAGGCACACGCGACCATCGCATTCGAGATCGATCCGGATGTGGATGTCGGCGGCGACGAGGGTTATCGCATCGTGGTTGGCGATGATCGCATCCACGTGATGGCGCGAACGCCGCGCGGACTCTTTTACGGTGGCGTCAGCGTGTGGCAACTGTTGATGTCGCCGGGATGGACGCGCGGCGCGCCCGCGCATGTGGCCGAAGGCACCATCGACGACCATCCGCGTTTTGCCTGGCGCGGCCTGTTGCTGGATTCCGGTCGTCATTTCCAGAGCGTGCAGGACATCGAGAAGTTGATCGACTGGATGTCGCTCGCCAAGCTCAACGTGCTGCTCTGGCACTTGACCGAAGACCAGGGTTGGCGGCTCGCGGTCGCGAAATATCCGGAGCTCACTCGAACCGGAGCCTGCCGCAAGGCGGTGGGGCTGGACATTGCGCTGACGGGTTCCGCGGACAAACCTTATTGCGGGTTCTACGACGCGGCGCAGGTGCGCGAGATCGTGCGTTACGCCGCCGAACGGTTCGTCACCGTGGTGCCCGGGATCGATATCCCCGGTCATTCGCAGGCGGCAGTGGCCTCCTATCCGTGGCTGGGCGTCACCGGAAAGCGGCCGCGGGTCTGGACCGAATGGGGTGTCAGTCCGTGGCTGTTGCGACCCGACGGGAAGACGCTGCGATTCGTCGAAGACGTTCTGGACGAAGTGATGCGTTTGTTCCCTTCGCCGTACATCTCGCTTGGCGGCGACGAGGCGGACAAGGCGCAGTGGAACGCTTCCCCCGAAGTGCGCGCGCGAATGCACGATCAGGGTCTTGCGAACATGGATCAACTGCAGGGCTGGTTCACGGGCGAGATCGCGAAGTATCTGGTCGCGCATGGCCGCACTCCGCTTGGGTGGGACGACGAAATGCTGGCGGGCACGACGCTGCCGGCTTCCGAAGTGGTGATGTCCTGGCACGGGCAGGACGGCGCACGCGTGGCGCTGCAGGCGATCGCGCAGGGCCATGAGGTCATCCTGAGCCCGCAGGAGTCGCTGTACTTCGATCATTACCAGTCGGGGCTTCCGGACGAATGGTCGGGCCAGCCTGGCATGATCACGCTCAGGCAGGTCTACGACACGGCCGTGGTGCCGCAGGGCGCCACGAGCGCCCAGGCCGCACGCGTTCTCGGCGTGCAGGGCCAGTTGTGGACGGAGTTGATGCCGACTTTCGCGGATGACATGCATGCGTTGTTCCCGCGCATGGCCGCGTTGTCCGAAATCGCATGGTCGCCCGCCGTCTCGCGCGACTGGGACGATTTTCTCGCGCGCATGCCGGCGGAATTCGCACGCTACCGCGCGCTCGGGATCGGTTACGTCGATGCTGCGTTCGCGCCGACGTTTGCCGTGGTGGCGACGCACGGCGCATTGCAGGCGACGCTCTCGAACCAGGCGGGTTCCGGCGACATCCGCTACACGACCGACGGTTCGGCGCCAAATGTGGATTCCGATCGCTATGTCGCGCCGCTGGCTTTTCCGGCGAACGCGAAAACGATGCTGCGCGCCGCGACGTTCGCGCCCGACGGTTTCGAACTATCGGCGCCGCGCGCGCAGGCGATCGATGCGGCGGCGCTGTCGACGCGCAACGGCAGCCAGCTTGAAACCTGCTCGGGCCAGCCGCCCATGCGATTGGCAAGCCATCTTCCGGCCTCCGATGCGCGACCGGTGTATGCAGCGGATGTCGGCGACATGTGCTGGCTATGGAACGACGCGCCACTCGACGGAGTCGGGCGCGTCAGCCTGACGGTCGCACGCTTGGCCTGGCAATTTGGCGACGAGCGCGCCGGCGCCACGGTGCGCCCGACGAAAAGCGCCGCGGGCGAATTCGAAATCCATGTCGATGATTGCAAGGGTGCGGTACTGGCCACGCTGCCGCTGACACGCGCGGCGGTTGCGGGCGGTCACGCGACATTGACGACGGATGTTCCGGCGCAGCGCGACGCCGGTACGCGGACGCTGTGCATCGTCGCGACCGGCGACCCGACGCAAGGGCAATGGGCCATCGCCGATGTCTCGTTGTCGGCGCCGAAAAATTGATGGAGTGCGCAACGCATGGCGAAGCATGTTGATGAGTCGATCGATCCGGAGCGCGGGCTGGTGAAGGCCCGCATTTTGTAGACAACGTCGTGGATCGGAACCCGGCTGGAGATGTTCGAGCGGAAAGCCTGGGCGAACCCGACAGATAAACATCGAGGGGTACAAGGTCATGTCCATCGTGCATCGCAGGAGTCCATTGGCGCTCGCCATCTCGGCGTCGCTGTTTGCCGTGGCGGCGACATCGGCAGCGGCGTCGCCGCAGGCCGACAACCCGGCCGCGAACCGGCCCGCGCAGACGACGACGCAATCCGCGCCCGCGTCCGGTCCAGCGCAGGCAGCGAAGGACAAGGCGGCGAAAGACAAGGCCGTGCCAGGCAAGACGCCGCAGGGCGACGACGTGACCACCTTGTCGGAGATCACCGTGGTGGGCGTGCGTGCCTCGCAGATGCGCGCGATCGAGCTCAAGCGCGATGCGGCCAGCATCCAGGACAGCATCACGGCGGAGAGCATCGGCAAGTTGCCCGACGTCACCATCACCGATGCCCTGCAGCGTGTCACCGGCGTGCAGATCAACCGCGAAGCCGGCGAGGGCGGCTCGGTGGACGTGCGCGGCCTGCCCGAAGTGAGCACCATGTTGAACGGCGAAGTATTCCTTACGCCGGATCAGATCGATTCCCAGCAGCCGGACTTTTCCATGCTGCCGGCGACGCTGTTCCGTGGCGTGGACGTGATCAAGTCGCCCACGGCCAGCCTGCTCAACAGCGGCATCAGCGGTTCGCTCGACCTGCACACCTACCGGCCCTGGGATCTTCCCAGCGGATTCACCTACAGTTACTCCGCGGACGGCGAGCACGGCCAGGTGACGGACAAGTGGCAGCCGGAAGTGAGCGGCCTGATTTCCTACAACGACGGCGGTCATTGGGGATTGCTGCTGTCCGGCAGCTTCTCCGACACCACGCAGGAGAATTCGACGGAGGGTCTGGACCAGTACGGCGTGGTGCTCAACGGCGAAAACGCGCTAAGCGCGGACAGCTACAACGGCTTCCTCACGCCGTGGAACGGCGCGCCGATTCCCTCGCAGATCAAGCAGAATCCTGACGGCAGCGTCGACGTCAACGGCGACGGCAAATCCAACGGCGTCTTCATGGGCAGCCAGAACTTTGGCCTTTACGACACCACCACCCAGCGCCGCCGCAAGGCCGGCAACGCGTCGTTCCAGGCCGACCTCGGCGGCGGCTTCACGCTGACCAGCGATTATTTCTATGCGCGGCAGGACCAGGACGATCGCAACGTCGGCATCCAGTTCAATTCGCTCAACTGGCAAGGCGCCACTTACGTGCCACTGGACTCCCGCGATACCGGCACGACCGTCGCCGGCCAGTACGGCACGCCCGACGACCCGGCCTGGCAGGACATGCACCTTTACACGACGCAGGTCTACGAGAAATGGCCGGGCGACGTGGAATCCTTCTCGCAGATCATCCAGAAGGATTCGGTCACCAAGGATTTCAACCTGCAAGTCGATTTCGACAACGGCGGCCCGTTCACCGCGACCCTGCGCGGCATCCGCGATACCGCGCACCAGGTCAATCTCGAAACCGATCTCAACATCTCCAATTCCGACGGCGCGCAGTGGCCCAACGACCCGGACGATGCCGCGCCGCCCGGCGTGTACATCTATCCCGATGAGCTCGGCGGCAACCGGGTGTTCAACGACAACGGCATTCCTGCGAACACGATCCCGATGATCGCGGATTTCTCCGGCCGCAACATCGTGGTCACCTTGCCTGCGACGCTCGCCGAAAATTTCGCGAACCCCGACGGCTGGTCGCTGAAGACACTCGAATCCTCCGGCGACTACGATCGCAAGGTCGGCCTCACTGCGCTGCGTTTCGACGGCCACTACGATTTCGACGACGGCTTCAAGCTCGACTTCGGCGTGCGCAACAGCATCCGCAATGCGGACAACGTCGGTTTCGCGCTGGTCGCGCCGGTCTACGCCGGCATGGGCGCCAGCGATCCGAACGGTTGCCTGGTGCGTTACGTTGCCGCCGACGTGGTGATGGACGATCCGAGCTGCTATGCGGGCAACAGCGATGGCTATTTCCGCGCCGGGCCGCTGTCCGCGCAGCACCTCTCCGCCACGCCGCCGCTTCTCGCCGACAACTGGAAGGAATACACCAACCTGCTCGGCTCGGGGATCAACTTCTGGGCGATCGATCCGTACTCGATGGACAACCCAGAGGCGTACTGGAATTCGCTTTATCCCGGAAGCATGCGGCAGGAGGATCCGGGAACCACTTGGGGCGTGTGGATGAAGGAAACCTCGGGTTACCTGCAGGCCAATCTCGCCGGCCACATCGGCGACATGCCGTACAGCGGCAACGTCGGCATGCGCGTGGTGCGCACCAATTTGAACATCACCCAGCACCTCACCGGCGCGCCGGAGCCCTACGGCCTGAATCCGGCCGACGCCGGTACGCAGGTGACGCAACGGGAATACACGGACTATCTGCCCGCGGCGAATTTCGCGCTGGACCTGACGGACAAGCTGCGGCTGCGCCTTGCGTATTCGAAGAACATGATGCCGCTCGACCTCAGCACCTGGGGCGGCGGACTCTCGCTCAATTATTCGCTGACCGAAGTCCCCGGACAGCCCGCGATCTTCCGCGTCGCGGGCGGCAGCTCCGATGGCAACCCGAACCTCGATCCCTGGCGATCCACCAACTACGACGCCTCGCTCGAGTACTACATCAATCCCACGAGCATGCTCAGCCTGGCGTTCTTCCGCATCAACGTGCAGAGCTTCATCGCGAGCGGCAGCGTGATCAACTGCGACCTGCCGGACGAGGACGGCGTGGTGCGCAATCGCTGCGTGGTGATCACCGAGCCGATCCAGGGCACCGGCAACAGCATCCACGGCGCGGAATTCGACTACCGCCAGGGGTTCACCTTCCTGCCGGGTCTCCTCGCCAACACCGGCATGGAGGTCAACGCGACGTACGCGCCCAGCGATTCCGGGCAGACCGATCTGGCCGGCAACGCGATTCCGTTCCAGGACAACTCCAAGAAATCGGGCAATTTGATCCTGTGGTACCAGGACAAGAAGTTCCAGGCGCGCGTGGCCCTCAACTACCGCTCCAGGCGCGCCGTGTCCGAGGATGTGGGTGCCATCGCCGGCCTGGAGATGTACCAGGCGCCGACGAAGTATCTGGATGCCTCGCTCTCGTACAACCTGTCCAAGTACGCCGAGGTGTTCGTGGAAGGGACCAACCTCACCAACGAGTACCAGCGGTTCTATCTGGTCTGGCCCGACCAGGAAGGTCATGCGAACTTCTCCGAGCGCTCGTACATGCTCGGGGTACGCGCGCAGTTCTGACGAGCGCATGATGCGGGCGCGGACGTGGTCTGCGCCTCGCGCCGGAGCCTGCAGGACGGGTGCTTGGCATTTGCCCGCAATCACGTGGCCCGTCGCGATCCGGCAGCCATCCACAACCAGGGACGACAAGCCAGACATGCAAACCAAAGAAAGCGCCGGGCCTGCGCGCCGCGAAGGCTTCCATCGGTCGATCGGCCTGTTTTCCGGCACCGCGATCAACATGACGCAGATGTGCGGCATCGGGCCGTTCATCACCATTCCGCTGATGGTCGCCGTGATGGGCGGTCCGCAGGCGGTGATCGGCTGGATCGCCGGCGCGCTTCTGGCGACATGCGACGGCATGGTGTGGGCCGAACTCGGCGCGGCGATGCCGGGCTCCGGCGGAACCTACGTGTACCTTCGCGAGGCCTTCCAGTACCGCACCGGGAAACTGATGCCGTTCCTTTTCATCTGGACGGTGCTGCTGACCATTCCCCTGATCATGTCGACCGGCATCATCGGCATGGTCGAGTACCTCGGGTTCTTTTTCCCGCATCTCGGCTGGACGGCGGTGCATCTGATCAGCGTGCTCGCGAGTTTTATCGTCGTGTTCCTGCTGTACCGCCGGATCGAATCGATACGCGCGATCACGATCGCGCTGTGGGTCATCATGTTGTTGTCGGTGGTGGGCGTATCGGTGGCCGGATTCACCGATTTTCATCCGGCGCTGGCTTTCACTTATCCGGCCGGCGCCTTCGGCAGCCACTTCTTCGTGGGCCTCGGCGCGGGGCTGGTAATCGGCATCTACGATTACCTCGGTTATTTCACGACCGCGTACATGGGCGACGAATTGCGCGATCCGGGCAGGACGATGCCCGGCTCCATCATCATCTCGGTGATCGCGATGATGCTCGTCTACCTGCTGCTCAACATCAGCGTGCTCGGCGTGGTGCCGTGGCAGGAAGTGGCCGCATCGAAGTCCATCGCCTCGCTGGTGGTCGAGCGCACATGGGGACACGCTGCCGCATCGGTCATCACCTTGCTGGTGATCGTGACCGCATTCGCTTCGGTATTCACCGGTCTGCTCGGAGGCTCGCGCGTGCCTTACCAGGCCGCGCACGAAGGCGTATTCCTGTCCGCGTTCGGGCGACTGCATGCGAAGCACGGTTTTCCACACGTCGCGTTGCTCACGATGGGCGTGGTGATGGCGGCCGGGACATTCTTCGACCTGACCGAGGTGATCAACATGCTGCTCACCGCCACGATCATCGTGCAATCGGCCGCGCAGATCGTCGCGCTGGTGGTGCTGCGCAAGCGCCAGCCGGAGTTGAAACGGCCGTACCGGCAATGGCTGTATCCGGTGCCGTGCATCGTGGCCATGATCGGATGGATCTACGTGTTCGTGTCGGCTTCGACGATTTCCATCCTCCTGTCCGGCGCGTGGATCGTGGCCGGCCTGTTGGTTTTTCTGGCCTGGGCCAGGATCAACAAGTCATGGCCTTTCGCACCCTTGGCAATACGCGAAGCCTACCTTGGGAACCATTGACGCCATGCATACCGTCGTCCGGAACGTTTTACGGGTGTCGATATCGGCCATGCTTGTTGCGCCTGCCGCATACGCCGCCAACGCCTTCGAATCCACGCAGGTGCCTGATGGCGCCGGCCATGCGATCTCCATCGACCACTGGGAAATCCAGTCGACCGCCAAGGCACAACAGGGCGGGGCGGAAATATCGGCGGCGAATTTTTCGACGCGCGATTGGTATCCGGTGAGTGGACGCGCGACGGTGATGGCCGGATTGATCGAAAACGGCAAATACGAGGATGTATTCCACGACGACAACTTGCGCACGGTGGAGGTTCCGGATTCCGGTTACGATCGTTTCGTCATTCCATGGTGGTACCGCACGCAATTCACGCTGGCGAAAGACGCGGCGGGGCTGCACACGCTGCTGCGCAGCCACGGGATGATCGCGAGCGCGGATGTGTGGATCAACGGACACCAGGTCGCCGCTCACGTTTCCGTCGCCGGCGCGTATCCCGTGCGCGAATTCGACGTGACGCGCTGGGTGCGCGATGGCGTGAACACGCTGGCGCTGCGCGTGCAGCCAGCCGATCCCATGCGGGATTTTTCGATGGGCTGGGTCGACTGGAATCCGCCGCCGCCCGACAACAACATGGGTCCCTGGCGTGGCGTGGACATCGTGCGGACCGGCCCCGTCGAGCTGCGTTTTCCGCAGGTCGCGTCCACGTTGTCGCCGGATCTTTCGCGCGCGACACTGACGGTGAAGGTGGAAGCGAGGAACCTCGATGGCGTGGCGCACGATGTCACGGTGGGCGGCGAGGTGGCGGGAGTTCCACTGCAACAGAAAATCCATCTCGCATCGGGGCAGACGCAAACGGTTGTGTTTTCAACCCGGACCGATCCGCGCCTCGAGCTGGATCGGCCGAAAGTCTGGTGGCCGATCGGCATGGGCTATCAGCCACTGTACGACCTGGCGCTGTCGGCCTCGGTGGATGGCGCGGCATCCGATCGCGCCGATGCGGCTTTCGGCATCCGCAGCGTGACATCGACGCTGACGAAGCAGGGTTATCGCCGGTTCTTCGTCAACGGCAAGCCGGTGCTGATCCGCGGCGCGGGTTGGGCGCCCGACATGTTCCTGCGCGACGATCCCGGCCGCATGGAGGCGGAATTCAGTTACGTGCGCAATCTCGGCCTCAATACGATACGCAGCGAAGGCAAGCTGGAAGACCAATATTTCTACGACCTCGCCGACCGTTACGGCATCATGATCCTGCCGGGCTGGGAATGTTGCGACAAATGGGAATCGGCGGCCGGCACGGGCGGCGAGCCATGGAACGACGCGGACATGAAGGTGGCTGCCGAATCGATGGCGAGCGAGGCCCGCTTGCTGCGAAACCATCCGTCGGTGATCGGGTTCCTGATCGGCAGCGACAACTCGCCGCCACCGAAGATCGCGCGCATGTATCTCGATACCCTGCAGGCCGAGGGCTGGTCGACGCCGATCATTTCGTCGGCCACCGAGCAGGACAGCGCCGTGGCCGGCGCGTCCGGACTCAAGATGGCCGGGCCTTATGACTGGATACCACCTGCGTACTGGTATGCCGACAAACTGGGCGGCGCTTTCGGATTCGATTCCGAGGTGAGCGCCGGCGCCGACATTCCGCGGTTGGAGGATGTGCAACGCATGCTGTCCCCGCTCTCGCAGGAAGCGTTGTGGAAATATCCCAAGGTGCGGCAGCTGCATGCGGCGGCATCGTGGTCGCCGTTCGCCACGCTGGAAACCTTCGACGGCGCGCTTGCCAATCGCTACGGAGCGCCGAAGAGCCTCGCGGACTACGTGCAGAAGGCCCAGCTCGAAAACTACGACAACGTGCGGGCCGAGTTCGAGGCATTCAACGCGCGCATGGATTCGGCCAATCCCTCGACGGGCGTGATCTACTGGATGCTCAACAACGCGTGGCCGTCGCTGCACTGGCACTTGTACGACTGGTACATGAATCCGGCGGGCGCGTATTTCGGCGCGAAGAAGGCCAACGAGCCGGTGCACATCCAGTATTCGTACGACGACCGCGCGATCGTGCTGGTCAACCACACGCTCACCGATCGGCGCGGGCTGCGCGCGAACGTGCAGGTGCGAACCATGGATGGCCGCGTGCTGTACGGCAAGCAGTTCAACGGCGTGGATCTTTCGGGCAACCGCACGGTGAAGCTGGCGACGCTTCCCGCGCTCTCGGGCTTGTCGCCAACGTATTTCATCGAGCTGGATCTCGCTTCCGGCGATGGCCGGCCCGTCAGCCGCAACGTCTACTGGCTCTCGACCCGCGAGGATGTGCTCGACTGGAAGCATTCGAACTGGTACCTGACGCCGCTTACGCAATACGCCGACCTGACCGCGTTGCAATCCTTGCCCGTGGCCACCACTGACGTGCACGCGGCGACGCGGCGTGACGGCGACGACAACGTCACGACCGTCACGCTCACGGCGCCGACATCGTCGAAAGCCGTCGCCTTGTTCCAGCATCTGTCCATCCGCCAGTCTGCGCACGGCGAGCCCGTGTCGCCGATCCTCTGGACCGACAACGACGTCACGCTGTGGCCTGGCGAGTCGCTGACCGTGACCGCGCGCTACGCGGCGAAGGGAATCGTGGCGCCGGTCGTCGAAGTGGGCGGATGGAATGTTCCGGCGCAGGTCTTTCCAGCAGCGGTGGCGAGCGCAACGGCCACGCCGATGCGCGACGCCGGCGTGCACTGAATCCGCTTCGCGCGAAACGGAATGCCATGACGGAACAGGTTTCCACGATGCGCGTGACCATCGACGACGTGGCGCAAACCGCGGGAACGTCGACCAAGACCGTTTCCCGCGTGCTCAACAACGAGCCGAACGTGCGCGAGGTGACCCGGCAACGCGTGCTGCAGGCGATCGCCGCGCTCAAGTATCGTCCGCTCGCTTCGGCGCGCAGTCTGGCAACCAACCGTTCCTTCATGGTCGGCCTGCTGTACGACAACCGCTCGCCGAGTTACATCATGGAAGTGCAGGGCGGCGTGCTGGAAGCTTGCGAGGCGCGGCACTACAGCATGATGGCGCAACCGTTGCTGTCCACCGCGCCCGAATTCGTGGAGTGCGTGGAAGACCTCCTGACAAGGCACCGGCCCGACGGATTGATCCTCACGCCACCGATCACGGATCACGCGGCACTCTTGAAGAGTCTGCGCAAGAGCGGCATACCCTTCGCATCGATCTCGCCGCGCCATCCGGAAAAATGCGTCGGCGTGATCCTGCGCGAACGCGAGGCCGCGGCCGCCATGGTGACGCACCTGGTTTCACTGGGACACACGCGCATCGCCCATATCCTCGGCGACCCGGAACACGGCGCCGGCGTCTGGCGCCTCGCCGGTTATCGCGATGGCCTCGAGCGCGCCGGCTTGAAGGAAAATCCGGCGTACATGATTCCCGGCAGGTTCTCCTTTGAATCCGGCGTCGCCGCCGCGCGCAAATTGCTGGCCCTGCGGTCGCGGCCGACCGCCATATTCGCAGCCGACGACGACATGGCCATCGGCACGATCTGGGCAGTTTCGGAGGCGGGGTTGTCGGTGCCCGGCGACATCTCCGTCTGCGGTTTCGACGACACCGCCATCGCGACGCAGGTCTGGCCGCCGTTGACGACCATCCATCAGCCCGTGCACGAGATGGCGCGCCGCGCCACCGACGAATTGCTGCGACTGGTACTCGGCAAGGGCGAGGCCGGCATGGTCGAACTCGATTACGAAATACGCATCCGCGCTTCGACCGGGCCCCCGCCGTGACGAAATCCTGCGTGGTGCGACAGGCAAGCCCTGCGCCGATGAAGACGCGTAACATGCACGGCGAAACGCGGGGCCCGACGGCTTGACGACGCAGACGCGCCTCGCGAAAGTGCCGGTGAAACACACCCATCCTCCAGAGCAGGCCCTTGCATGTCAGCCGCACCGGCTCCCGCAAATCCCTCCAGAAGATTCCAGTTCATTTCCGGGCTGCCGCGTTCCGGCAGCACGCTGCTGGCGGCGATCCTGAAGCAGAACCCGCGGTTTCGCGCGGGCATGACCAGCCCCATCGCCGACATCATGGGCGTGATGATGGCGGAGATGAGCAGCAAGAACGACTTCTCGTTCGCGATTTCCGACGAGCGTCGCGTCGCGGTGCTGCGCGGACTGGTCGAGAGCTTCTATGCCGGCGAAGGCGACGCCGAAGTCGTGTTCGACACCAGCCGCCTGTGGTGCAGCAGGATGCAGATGCTCGATACCCTGTTCCCGCATGCCCGCGTCATCGCATGCGTGCGCCAGTTGCCGTGGGTGCTGGACAGCATGGAACGGTTGGTGCGCAAGCAGCCGGTCAACGTCAGCAAGGTGTTCCGTTTCGATACCAACACCACCGTGTATTCGCGTGTGCAGGCGCTGACCGATCCGAGGGGCATGGTCGGGTTTTCGTTCCAGGCGGTCAAGGACGCCTTCTATGGCCAGTACGCTGCCGGCCATCTGATGCTGCTGACTTACGAAACGCTGGCGCGAAACCCCGAAGCCGCGATGCGCAAGGTCTACGAGTTCATCGGCGAGCCGTGGTTCGAACACGACTTCAACGACGTCGAGTACGGAGCCGGCGAATTCGATTCACGCGTCGGCATGCCGGGCCTGCATACCGTGCGTTCGAGCGTCGAGGCGCCCGAGCGCAAGACGATCCTGCCGAACGAGATTTTCCACCGTTTCCTCAGCGAGTCTTTCTGGCTGGACCCGAAGAACAACATCAGCGGCGTGCCCGTGGTGTGACGGACCTTGCGATGCGCCGAAGGAAAGCGTCGAGAGAGGATTCCGGTTTCGATGCGATCGACGCAGTGATTCCGGCGTTGCCTGTGTTTCGGGTGTATGTTGGAGGCACGCCATCCCGCTTCCGGGGCACACCATGAACGTGACACGTCCGCTTGCCTTGCTGTTCACGGCGTGCGTGTGCGCCTGCGCGCAGCAGCCCATGCAACCCGGGCCGGCCGCGGATGCCAAGGCCGCTTCTTCCGCGCCGTTCGATTATTCGAAATACGCGGACGGCACGGTCAACTCGTTCTGGTTCACCTCGCTTTACAGCTGGGATTCCATCGACACGACGCATCTGGTCGTGTGGGCGAATCCGATCCAGGCTTACCTGATCACGCTGTCGATGCCCTGCACGGCGTTGCCGTACACCGGTGTCATGCGGCTGACCTCGCATGGCGGCGCGGTCACCACGAGCATCGATTCCGTGGTCGCGGGCGGCGACCAGTGCCCGATCTTCCGCATCGAGCGCCTGGACACGCGTGTCATCCGCGAGGCGCGCAAGGCGGCGAAATCCACGCCTTCCGGCTGACGCCGGCTACAGCGCTTGCACCGCGATTGCGTCGCCGGTGTGGTGGATCACCGGCTGCGTGCGATACATCTGCGGCAGCAGGCGTTGCAGGTTGGTGACCTTGGGCGCATCGTTGATCGCGATGTAGGGCGCGTCGGGATTCAGGCGTGCGTAATCCTGGTGGTAATCCTCGGCGGGATAGAACGCCTTGAACGGCACTACCTGGGTGACGATCGGCGCATCGAAGGCATGCGCCGCGCCCAGTTGTGCGACATAGGCGCGCGCGATCTTTTCCTGCTGCGGATCCGCGTAGAAGATCACGCCGCGATATTGCGTGCCGGTATCCGGTCCCTGGCGATTCAGTTCGGTGGGATCGGTCGCCACCGAGAAATACACGCGCAGCAGTTGTCCGTAGCTGACCTGCGAGGGATCGAATTTCACTTCGATCGATTCCGCGTGGCCGGTGTCGCCTTCGCCGACGCGGTCGTAATGCGCGGTCGCGCGGTCGCCGCCCGAATATCCCGCGGTCACGTCGGTCACGCCGCGCACGTGCTCGAACACCCATTGCATGCCCCAGAAGCAGCCGCCGGCGAACGCGGCGGTCCGGGCCGCATGGCCCGCGGCGGGCGATGCGTCCAGCGCGGGCGGTGGCACGGCGCGCGCTTCCTCGCTCAAGGCCGGGCTGCCGCAGGCGGCAAGCAACAGCGCGGCAGGCAGCAATAGCGGGTAGACGAAGCGAAGGATGGCAAAACGTTTCATGGCGGTTCCCGGCGGGTTTCCGCGAAAGCACGCGGAGCATGCCACCAGACCGGCGCGATGCGGAACAACTTACGCGTCGCCGGAAATCCCGGATCACGTTACGGTTGCGTTGCCATGCGCAGGCAGTCGAGAATCCGGGCATTCCTTCGATCGGACCACTTGCATGAGAGCCGACCACAAGTCCTGGTGGCTGCTGGCGCTGCTCGTCGCTTCGCCGCTGGTGCAGGCCGCGCCGCCGTGGCTGCCGCTGGACCCGGGCGCGGCGCGCTGCAGCGTCGGCGGCGACGCCGCGCAACTCGAAAACGCGTCGTTGCGATTTGCGCTGGCGACGAAGAACGGCGCGCTGCGTCCGCTGGCCTTCGACAACCGTTTCACCGGCGACGCGCATGCGTTGCACGGCGAATGGTTCGTGCTGACCACGCGCGACGGCCGCACGATTCCCTCCGGCAAGTTGCAGCTCGAAGGGCCGGTCGCATGCGAGAAGGTCCCGGCGATGCCGGGCGCCTCGCGCGCCGCGCCGGCTCGCGGCGGCATGGCGCTGCGAGCCACGCTGGCGGATGCCGGAGACGACCTGCGGATCGAATGGCGCGTGGTGTTGCGCGAAGGCACGAATTACGTGCGCGAGGAAATCCGCATCCAGCCGCGGCGTGATTTCGATCTCGCGAAAATCGACATGATCGACCTCGACCTGCCGGACGCGGTCGTGGACGGCATCGTCGACGGCTCGCCGATCGTGGATGACGATCGCTTTTTCGGCCTCGAGTTTCCGATGGCCACCGCCAGGGTGATCGGCGGGCATGCCGACATGTCCATGAAACGCCTGTTGCCGTTGCGCGCCGGCGTGGCGGTGGACTACTCCGCGGTGTTCGGCGTGGCACCGCGCGGCCAGTTGCGGCGCGGTTTTCTCGCCTACCTGGAAAACGAACGCGCGCATCCGTTCCGCATCTTCCTGCACTACAACTCGTGGTACGACATCGGCTATTTCAATCGCTACACGCAGGCCGACGCGCTGCGTGAAATCGACGCCTTCGGTACCCAACTCGTGAAACAGCGCGGCGTGACGATGGATTCGTTCCTGTTCGACGATGGCTGGGACGATCCGCAGAAGCTGTGGCAGTTCAACGCCGGATTCCCGGACGGCTTCGCGCCGGTGCGCGCGGAAGCCGCGAAATTCGGTGCCGCGCCCGGCATCTGGCTGTCGCCCTGGGGCGGCTACGGGCCGCCGCGCAAGCAGCGCCTGGCGGCGGCGAAAGCGGACGGCTACACCGTGGACGAGCAGGGCATCGCGTTGTCCGATCCGAAGTACTTCGCGCTGTTTTCCGACGTCACGTCGAAACTGCTGCGCGAGGACGGCATCAACCAGTTCAAGTTCGACGGCACCGGCAGCCCGGACAAGGTGACGCCGGGCAGCCCGTTCGACAGCGACTTCGCGGCGGCGATCACGCTGATCGACAAGCTGCGGGCGATCAAGCCGGATCTCTTCATCAATCTCACGACCGGCACCTGGCCGTCGCCGTTCTGGTTGCGCTGGGCGGATTCGATCTGGCGCGGCGGCGACGACCATGCCTTCGCCGGCGTCGGCAGCGACCGCCAGCGCTGGATCACCTACCGCGATGCCGACACCTACGGCGGCATCGTGCGGCTGGGGCCGCTGTATCCGCTGAATTCGCTGATGCTGCACGGAATCATCTACGCGCGCTACGCGGACGGGTTGAACACGGACCCGGGCCACGATTTCGCGGACGAAGTGCATTCGTATTTCGCCTCCGGCACGGGATTGCAGGAGTTGTACATTTCGCCCGACCTGTTGACGCCGCAGGACTGGGACACGCTTGCGCAGGCCGCGAAATGGGCGCGCGCCAACGCCGACGTGCTGCGCGACAGCCACTGGATCGGCGGCGATCCGGCGCGCCTGCAGGTGTACGGCTGGGCCTCGTGGATGCCTGAGCACGCGATCCTGGCGCTGCGCAATCCTTCCGGCAGGCCGCAGACCTTCGCGCTCGATCTCGCCGGCGCGCTGCAGTTGCCGGATGGCGCGGCGCGCACGTGGCGCGCGACTTCACCGTTCGGCGACAGCGGCACGCGCGCGTTCGACGCGAACCGCATCGAGACCATCACGCTCCAGCCGTTCCAGGTGCTGGTGTGGGACTTGACGCCGTAAGGCGTCACGCGGGGCCGGACATGGCGAATGCAGCGAGGAACGCCGTACCTTGCGCGCGCCAGAAATGCGCGGCGTCGCGGCACACGTCCTCGAGCGTGGCGAACGTGGCATCGCCTCCATCGCGCAATTCGCCGGCGTGGTCGCACAGCAGCGCGACACCGGTCGCGGGCAGCCACGACAGGTCGCGCAGCACGTCGGCAAGCGCATCCCAGTTGCCGCCGAATGAATCCGGGCATCGCAGCGCGACCGCCAGCCGCGCCAGCAGGTCGTCCTTGCCGCGGCAGCCGATCAGGTCGGCGCGGCAGACGCACAGCCCCTTGTCGTGCGCTTCGCCGTCCAGCGCTTCGAAGCGGTCAGGCGTGAGCAGAAACACGCCGTTGTGTCGCGCGTTCCCCGGGACGGGCGCGTGCGCGCTCATCGCGGCACCTCGAACTGGCGGAAGCTGCGGTAGTGGTCGTCGGTGTAGTAGTAGTAGACGACCGGCGGGTTGCCGCCGGTGATGATGCGGCGCGCGCCGCGGTTGCCGGCGCCGGGCGTCTCGACAGTGTATTCATGGTAGAAGCCGCGCGGTTCCTGCGGCAGCCGGCCTTCGTAGTTGCCGAATACCACGCCGTCCTGCGCGTGCGGGAACGGGCCACCGCGCGCGATCATCGCCAGCGTGGCGCGCGCTTCCGTCGGCAGGAAGGCGGGCAATCCCGCATCCAGCGACGACGGAGCGGCGGAAGTGTCTGGTGCGGTGGCGCCTTGCGTGTTCGTCGGCGGGACAGGCGCGACATCGTTTCCGTGGCGACTGGCATACCACGCGACGAAGACCAGCACGGCCAGCGGAATCAGCAGTCGGGCGAAGCGCATGTTCAGGGGTCCGCCTGCGTGATCATCGCCGCGATCGCGTCGAGATCGTTGTTGGGCGAAGGCGGAACGGGATTGCCCGCGCCGTCGGTCGGACGCTCGTAACGATCCAGCATCAGCGAAAACACCAGGTGTCGCCCGGTCGCGTCGGTGACATAGCCCGACAGCGCCGAGCTGTGCGTCAGCGTGCCGGTCTTGCCCTGCAGATTGTTCGCCGCCGGCGTGTCGCGCAGGCGGTTGCGCAGCGTGCCGTCGACGCCTGCTACCGGCAATGCGTCGCGGAACGTCGCGGCGAAAGGCTGCCGCACCATCCACGCGAGCAAACGCGTGGTGGCGAGCGGGGCGACCAGATCCTTGCGCGACAGCCCGGCGCCGTCGGCGAAGATGGCCGTGCCGTCGGGAATGCCGGCGCGCGCCAGCATCGCGCGCATGCCGCACAGCCCCCATTCCACGCTGGTGAGTTGTGGCGGATTGCGATCCGCGCACACGCCGGTCTGCGCCAGCCGCACGCCGGCTTGTTGCAACAGCGTCTGCGCGTAGAGATTGTCGGAATGCTTGAGCATGTGCATCACCATTTCCGACAGCGGCGGCGAATCGATGGACGCGATGCGCTGCGTCCCCGGCTGCGCCAGCGCCGTGTCGCGTTGCGGCCAGTGCAGCGCGCGAACGGAACCGTCGAGCGTGATACCCGCGCGCAATAGCGCATCGCGCAGCAACATGCCGGCCAGCGCCGCGGGATCGGGAGCCGACAGCGTGTAGACGTGCGAATTCACGCCGGGAGGCAGGCTGCCGCTGGCATAGAGCGTTTCCGCTCCCGGTGGACGGTAGAGACCCAGCGTGTCGCCGCCGGTGTGCGTCGCGTCCGGCGCACCGGTGAGGTTCTCGATGCGCAGGCCGGCGGAAGGCGGATCGATCGACACTGCGCAGCAGCGTGTACCCTGGCGCGCGACGCGCACGCGCAGCACATTGCCCTGCGCGCTGAGCGCGGAAGCCGTCGCGCCGAACCACGTCTGCAGGTCACCGGCCTCCCAGCCGTCGCCGAACGAGGGCCCCGAGAAATAGCTGTCGTCGGCGATCAGGTCGCCGCGCACGCGCCGCACGCCTTGCGCCGATAGCGCGCTCGCGAAGCGCGCGGCCCAGTCGGGCGAGGCATCCCCGAGCGACGGATCGCCGCCCCCGCGCAGGATCAGATCGCCGCTCAGCGTGCCGCCTTGCGGCGCGGCGGTCGCGTACAGCGCGGTGCCGAAACGCGCGTCCGCACCGAGCGTGCCCAGCGCCAAGGCCGCGGTATAGAGCTTGGCGTTGGAGGCGGGCACGAACAGCTTGTCCGCATCGTGCGCGTAAAGCGTCTCGCCGCTGTCCAGCGATACCACGTCGATGCCCCAGCCCGCGTGCGCGAAGCGCGGCTGCGCGAGGAATGCGTCGATGCGTTGCGTCATCGGCGTGAGCGGAATGCGCGGCGAGGCGGCATTCGGCACCGAGGGCATCGGCGCAGGCGCGGGAACGGGCGCCTGCACCGGCGCGCCGGCGCAGCCGGCGAGCAGGCTTGCGGTGAACACGATGGCGATGAGCGGGCGCTTTTTCATGCGATGCGCCTTTGCAGGGACATGGCGGCGGCGGGGTTTCGCGCCTTCGCGCTGCCGATGAAAAAGACGAAGACATCGCGCGACGCGGATTCGCGATCGCGCACCGGCTGCACGTACGGGAGATCGGCGGGCTGTTCGCCCACGCTCCATTCCACGGCACGGCGCGCCCATGCCTCCAGCGCGCCGTCGTCAAAGCCGCTCGCGACGGATTCACGGCTGCGCATCAGACGTGCGTACACGAAATCGCCGGTGACATCCGCGAACGACGGATATTCGGCCGAATCGGTGAACACGCTGGCGCAGCGGTGCGCGCGCGCGAGTTCCAGATAGTCAGCGCAGAGGAAACCCGCGTGGCGCACTTCCAGCGCATGCCGCAGCGCGCGGCCATCCAGTTCGCGCGGAAGCAGGTCGAGGAAGGCCGCGAAGTCGTCGCGATCGAATTCGCGCGTGGGTGGAAACTGCCAGACGATCGGACCGAGCCGGTCGCCTAATTCCGCGAGGCCGCCGAACACGAATCCGCGCACCAGCGGTCCCGCGGTCGCCAGTTTGCGAACCTCGGCGACCTGCCGCGGCGCCTTCAGCGAGAACACGAAACCCGGCGGTGTTTCCACGCGCCATTTCGCGTACACCCTCGGCGTCTGCGCGCGGTAGAAGGTGCTGTTGATCTCGATGGTCGCGAGATGCCGGCTGGCGTATTCCAGTTCGCGCCGCTGCGGCAGTTTCGGCGGATAGAAATTGTCCCGCCACGGCGCGAAGTTCCAGCCGCCGATGCCGATCTTGATGCGACCGCCGCGCGCGCGGGCGACCGCATCGTCGATGGGCGGGTCGGGTTTCTTCACTCCGCGGCTTCCGCCCACGGATCGTAGTCGCCGAACCACCACAGGTGGCCTTCGGGATCGCGGCAGGAATATCCGCTGCCGCCGTAATCCTTGGTTTCCAGCGCATCGATGATTTCCGCGCCGGCAGCCCTGGCCTGCGCGTGGTGCTTCGCGCAGTCCGCGACGATGACGCAACAGCATTGCGTCTCGCGACCGCCGATTTCGTCCGGTTGCGCGATGTGCCGGGCCCATGGCGATGCGTTGTCGACCGAACCCAGCATCACCATCCCATTTCCGAAGGTCAGTTGCGCGTGATGCACGATCTTGCCGCTATCGTCGGTGTAGACGGCGTGCTTCTCGAAACCGAAGGCCCTGCACAGCCACTCGATCATCGCGGGCGCGTCGCGGTAGCGCAGGCTGGGGATCACGGTGGCGGTGGTGCCGGCTGCCGATGGATTCATGGCGTTCTCCTGCTCGTCCGTGGCCGCCGGTTGGCTCACGGCGGGTTAACGGGCATCATCGCAGCCTTTCCTTTCTTCCACCACAACGAAGAGGTCGCGCGATGAAGAGCAAGGGTTCGGTCACATGGAAAGGCGGATTCAAGGACGGCCGCGGCGAGATCAGCACCGCGAGCGGCGTGCTGAAGCAGGCGGGCTACTCGGTCGGTTCGCGTTTCGAGGGTGATACCGGCACCAGCCCCGAGGAACTGATCGCCGCCGCGCACGCGGCCTGCTTCTCGATGGCGCTGTCGCTGATGCTCGGCAACGCCGGGCTGAAACCGGAGTCGATCGAGACCACCGCCACGATCACGCTGGACAAGGTCGACGCGGGTTTCGAGATCACCTCGTCGCACCTCGACGTGACCGCGCGCATTCCGGGCGCGGACGAGGCGAAGTTCCTGGAGGTCGCCAAACAGGCGGAACAGGGCTGCCCGGTTTCCAAGGTGCTGAAGGCGAAGATCAGCATGGACGCGAAGCTGGCCTGAGCGCGGTCGCGGGTCTTGCTTTTCAGCGCGTGTCGTCGCACCTTTTACGTGGCGCGTCCCCGCAATGGACGTATTCCCGTCACCGCCCACAGGAGCCCGTCATGAGCAAGGGTCTGGACAAGAAAAAGGAAGACAAGAAGAAACCCGAGAAGACGCTGAAGGAAAAGCGCGCCGAGAAGCAGGCCAAGAAGGCTTCGCGCAGTTGAGGCAACGCGCGCGGCTGCTCAACGCAGCCGCTGCGCGTGCGTGTACACGTTCATGCCCGCGTCGCGGGCGAAGCCGATCAGGGTGACGCCCGCATCGTCCGCCAGCCGGATTGCCAGCGAGGTCGGCGCGGAAATGGCGGCGACCACGGCGATGCCGACGCTCGCCGCCTTATGCACGATCTCGTAGGACGCGCGCGAGGTGATCACGAGGAACCCGCGGCGTTCGCGCCAGGCGTCCGTCGCGCCGGATCCGTTCGCCGCATTCCCGGCCAGCGCGCCGACCAGCTTGTCCAGCGCGTTGTGGCGACCTACATCCTCGCGCGCGAGGATGTCGCCGTTCCATGCATAACCCGCCGCGTGCACGCCGCCGCTTTGTGCGTTGAGCGGCTGTCGTTGCGCGAGAGCATGCAGGGCGTCGATGACGGCTTGCGCTTCCAACTGCATTCGGGAATCAACCCGCGACAAGGGTCGTACCGCGTCCTGCAGCGATTCTGTGCCGCACAGCCCGCAACCGCTGCGTCCGGCGAGGTTGCGCTTGCGCGCTTCCAGCGCTTCGAAGCGCGCGTGCGGGATCAGCGCCTGCAACGAGATGCCGTGTCCGGTGCGCGTGCAGTCGACAAGCTGGAATTCCCGTGGCTGTTCGACGATGCCTTCGCTGAGTGCGAAGCCCAGCGCGAAGTCCTCCAGGTCGCAGGGCGTGGCCATCATCACCGCGAAGGGGTGGCCGTTGTAGAGCAGGGCGACCGGCGTTTCCTCGACCACGCGATCGGCGATCGCGTGGCGCCCGGCGCCGTCGATGTGCAAGGCGCGGGCTTCATGCAAGCCTGCTGGCGGTTGCGCGGGGGGCATGTCGACGTCGCTCACGCCCGCATTGTTCCCCAAACCGGCGCGGCTGTCGCCCCGGCCCGGCTATCATCGCGTGCGACGATGCAAGGGAAGTGGGCATGGCGCAAACCGAATCGAAACCGGCGACGGAACGTGAGCCGACGCGCTGGCGGCGGCGCCTGAAGCGGCATCGCAATTTCAGCATGGCCGCGCTGCTGTTCGTGCTGCTGGCGGCCGCGCTGCTCGCGACGGGCATGCCTTCGCAGCGCGGCCTGTTGCTGTCCTTCGATGCCGCCGCCCTGTTCTTCCTCGTCGCCACCCTGCGCCTGTTCGCCACCGCGGATACCGCGGCGATGCGCGCGCGCGCGCGCCAGCAGGACGAGGGTTACTGGGGGTTCCTGTTGAGCAGCGCGACAGTGTCCGGCGTCGCGCTGGTGGCGCTGGCGATGGAATTGCACGCCGCGCACGGCCACGGCGTGTTCGAGATCGTGTTGGCGACCGCCAGCCTGTTGCTGGCGTGGTTCTTCATCAACACCATTTTTGCGTTGCACTACGCGCACGAGTACTACGGCGACCACGGCGACAAAAGCGCCGGGCTGGAATTCCCGGGCGGCCTGAAGGAGCCGGATTACTGGGATTTCGTCTACTTCGCCTTCGTGATCGGCATGACCTTCCAGGTTTCCGACGTGCAGATCAGCGAGCGCCGCATCCGCCGCGTGGCGCTGGTGCACGCGCTGGTCACGTTCTTCTTCAACGTCATCATCATCGCGTTGAGCGTCAACGTGGTCGCCGGCAAGGTCTGAGCGCGCGCCGTCACTCCAGCGTGCCGTGCGATTCGCCTGTGCCAAGCAGCTCCGGCGGCGGCATGCTGGCGTGCCGCACCAGCAGCGGATAGACCAGCACCGCGCCGAGGATGACCGCCACGCCGAGATAGAACCAGGCGTCGAGCTGGCGCTGTTCGCCCAGCAGCAGGATCGCCAGCACGATCGAATACACCGGCTCCAGGTTGGTCGCGAGCTGCACGTTGAACGCGCTGAGGTTGCGCAACGCCACCAGCGAGAGCGCGAACGGCAGCAGGGTGCACGCGACCGCCAGCGCCAGCAGCAGCAGCGCGTCGTGCAGGCCCGGCAGCGCGAAGGCGTCCGCGCCGGCAAAAGGAAGCGCGAAGCCCGCGAGCGTGAGGAACACCGCGCCGGCGCCGAGTTCGACGCAGGTGACGGTCAGCGGATCGGCGCGTTCGACCATGCGCTTGTTCAACGCGCCGAAGCAGGCGACGAACAACGCGGAAAGCGCGCCGACCGCCACGCCGATGCGCATCGCCGCGGGAACGCCGCCGACCACCAGCGCCACGCCCGGCACCACTGCGATGCCCAGCAGCAGTTCGCGTGGGTCGAAACGCCGCCGCATCACCCAGGGTTCGATGAATGCGAGAAACACCGGCGCCAGCGCCATGCAGGTGGCGCCGACCGAGGCATTCGCCAGCTTGATCGCGGCGTAAAAGGTGAGCCAGTGCAATGCCACCAGCACGCCGATGCCGGCATAGGCCGCGAACAGGCGCGCCGACATGCCGCGCAATCCGCGCCACACGCGCGGAAAGCCCAACAGCGCGACCGTCACCAGCAACATGCGCCACCACACCAGCGGCAGCGCCTGCAACGTGATGGCGCGGCCGAGGATCGCGGTGAATCCCCACAGCACCACGCAGAAGTGGATTTGCCATTGCGCGCGGGCGTGTGGAGTCATCGGCGGGAGAAGCGCGGTTCGACGGCGCGGCAGCATAGCGCACGCCTTCCCCGCACGACCATTGTTCGCGCGGGCCGCGGGTATCCGGCGGGGCTCAATGCGCCTTGCGGACGACCGGCGGCGGAATCGGTTGCTTCAATTGCGCGGTCATCTGCGTGCAGGGGTTTTCGTCGTTGCCGTGGCTGGGCGCGATCAACGCACCCACCGCGGCCAGCGGTGCGGCGATGGCGCCAAGCGCGGCCGCCCCGGCGGCGCGCGCCAGCAGCGGTCCTTTCTGGACGCCGACGTCCGGATTCTTGAACGTGCCGCGCACGTACAGCGGCGAGCGCAAAGAGAACACGCGCACGCCGCGCGAATGCGGGTGCAGGTCCAGGTCGAGTTTCTCGCCGGCGAAGTCGACCTTGCCGTCGATGTCGATGGTCGCGTCCGCGGTCTGGAACACGAACAGGCGCGAATCGTAGGCGCCGTCACGGCCCGCGAAATCCATTGCGGCGCACTCGATCTGCACCGGCTTGTCGCCGAACAGCTTGTCCAGCACCACGTTGGCGACGTTCAGGCCGGCTTCCTCCATCAGCGTGTCGCTGATGGTGCCGCCGTTCATCAGCAACCGCAGTTCGCCGGAGGAAGAACCCAGCAGCGCGGCCACCGAATTGCCGTTGCCGGCCAGCGACACCGCGCCGTCGATTTCGCCGGAACTGTTCTTCATCAATCCGACGGTCGGGAATAATTGCCGCAATTGCAGGCGACGCGCAGCGACCGTCATCCTGCCGTGCATCGGCGACGCGCGGCCGTCCAGCGCGATGCTGGAATCCAGGTCGCCGCCGGCGACGCCGAAGCGCAGCGGATCCAGCGTGAGCACGCCGTCTTCCAGGATCAGGTGCGTGGAGAGATCCTGGATCGGCAATTCCGCCTTGCGCAGGATGCGCCGGCCGGAAAAGCGCACGTCGGCGTCCATCGTGCGCCAACGCGTGGTGTCGAACGGTTCGACCGGCAGCAGTTTGTTCGCCGGCTGCTTCGTTGCGTCGCCGCGTTGCGCCTTCTGTGCATTGCTGTCCGCACCGATCAATGGCGCGAGGTCATCGAAGCGCAGCAGGCTGGAAGTCAGCGTGCCGCTCAGCTTCGGCCGCGGCGCGCCTGTCGCGTAGATGACCGAGCCGTGCAGGTCGCTGCCGCCGACGCGGCCATTGAAATGGTCGTAGTGAAAGGTGCTGGCATTCCTGTGCAGTTGCCCGGTGAGATGGCCGTCGGTGGAAAACCGCGGCGTGTCGGGCAGCGTCACGCCGGTGAGCGCGTACAGGTGCGACATGCTGGCGCCCGACATCTGCATGCGCAGGTTGAAGGCGGCGAGCCGCGCGGGATCGATGAGCGTGCCGGCGAACGCGATGTGCAGGTCGCGCAGTTTCAGGTCGGCCTGCAGCGGGAACGGCAGCGTCGCATTCTGCAGCGCGAGCACGCTGCCGATCTTGCCGCTGCCGCTGGCCTTCGCGCCGCGGTAGGTGCCGGTCGCGGTCCAGCCGAAGTAATACGGTTGGCGCGAATGCGGAGGCGGCGTCGCCGCGTCGGACGTGGCTTGCTGCGGCACGATCTGGTCGAACGGAATCGGTTTGCCCAGCGGATCGACCGCGATGCCGAGGTGCAGGTCGAGCTTCGCGTCGTCCAGCCGCAGCGTGCCGCGATCGAAACCGATTTCGCCGAGAGCGAGCGTCCACTGGCTCGGCGTCTGGTCGAGCGCGAAATTCCATGTCGCCTCGCCCTTGTCGTCGCGCTCAAGGTCGACATCCGGCGCGCTCAACTGCAGCGAGGGAATCTCGATCCGTTGTGCAAGGAGTGCCAGCGGCGACAGGCTGAAGCGGATCTGCTGCAACGTCGCGAATTGTGGTTGCTTCGCCCACGCCGGATTGGCGATGCGGATGTCGCGCGCGGTGAAGCGCGGCCACGGCACCCAGCGCGACAGGCCGCCCGCATCCGGGTTGCGCGACCAGTTCACCGAAAGATCGCCGTCGATCGCGAACGGCCGGCCGATCGCGTCGCTGACCCTGGCGTCGATCCAGGGTTTCGCGCGATTCCAGTCGAACAGCGCGATGCATGCCGCGGCCACCAGCAGCAGAGTCGCCAGCAAGCCGGCCACGCCCAGCAGGATGCGTCTCGCACGCTTCATCATCGCGAGGTTACACAAGCCGCGTGAACCGTTCGTTCGCGCATCCAGCCACCGTTCATGCCCGCGCACTTGCAGGTGCGCCCGCGTGCTCGCAAAGTAGCGCAGGCGCAGCGGGCGCGGGACGAGGGGAGAAGCGGTCATGCTCTGGAACAAGAGCCGTTCGAGCGACAACGTGGTCGAGGCGGAAGGTGGCGGCGGTGGCGGCGGCGGATTCGGGCCGGTCCATCTCGGCCTCGGCGGCACCATCATCGCGATCATCATCGCGATCATCTTCCCGTCCACCCGCGGCATCATCTTCGGCCTGCTCGGCGGCGGCGGCGGCACCGCGCCCACCACGCAGCAGACCACCCAGGTCGATGCCAACGATCCGCAGGTGCAATTCGTCAAGCACATCCTCGGCAGCACCGAGGACGTGTGGAGCGCGACCTTCCAGCAGATGGGCAAGCAGTACGTCGATCCCAAGCTGGTGCTGTTCCACGGCGAAGTGAATACCGCGTGCGGCGGCGCGTCTGCGGCGGTCGGGCCGTTCTATTGCCCCGGCGACAAGCAGGTCTACCTCGACCTGGATTTCTTCCAGCAGCTCGCCACGCAATTCCATTCCGACAGCGACTTCGCGCGCGCCTACGTGATCGCGCACGAGATCGGCCACCATGTGCAGGACCAGCTCGGCATCATGGACATGGAAGACCAGTTGCAGCAGCAGGGCCAGCCGATGAAAGGCGCGGACGGCCTTTCGGTGCGGCTGGAACTGCAGGCCGACTGCTTCGCCGGCGTGTGGGCCAACAAATCACAGCAGCAACTGCAATGGCTGCAGGCCGGCGACATCGAAGGCGCGCTCGGCGCCGCCTCGCAGATCGGCGACGACACGCTGGAGAAGGAAGCGCAAGGCACCGTGGTGCCCGACTCCTTCACGCACGGCACCTCCGCCCAGCGCGTGAAGTGGTTCAAGACCGGCTTCCAGTCCGGCGACATCAACGCGTGCGATACCTTCCACGCGACGGAGTTGTGATCGGGTTTTCCTGCTCCCGCCAGCCGGGGACGTGCCCGAAGGCGGGTGGGCAATCCGACGCGCAACGCTCTTGCTCGTCATGCCGGCGCAGGCCGGCATCCAGCTAAAGGCTCGTCATTCCGGCGAAGGCCGGCCCGAAGGGCAAAGTCCATGGACGGACTTTGTAATCCAGTGGCTTTATCGCGAGATTGTCTTGGTTCCGCTCGCTGCCGCGAGCGTGCGACTTTTGTTTCGGCAAAAGTCGCCAAAACCATCGCGCGCGGGCATGACGATCTCGCCGACTTCCTGTCGGCTCGATTACCCTGCGCTTCTCGCCGATCGCGCGCCGGCGCGAACTCCTACATCCATGTAGTCAGACATGCGCGCCTTTCCCGCGCGATCGGCTGCGATGCTCGGCGTCATGCACGGCGCTGGAAAGCTCGCCCATCGACGGCCATCCATGGCCGGCGCCGCGAACAATCGTGTGCTAGAAAGCGGCTTACGCCCGAAATCAGCGGCGCGCGCAGCGCGGAGAGTTCCTACGAAAAAGTGGACACCGATGGATCAAACGCATTGGGCTTCGAACTCCACGGGTGAACGATACCCCAGCGCCGAGTGCAAGCGGTGCTGGTTGTAGAAATCGATGTA
>Ga0134126_10000661_pt1 | contig 43565 bp, 42 predicted proteins | sample KB31752_FD_96881 | JGI IMG/M metagenome (GOLD analysis project Ga0134126, IMG submission 96881) | Terrestrial soil microbial communities with excess Nitrogen fertilizer from Kellogg Biological Station, Michigan, USA - KB3-175-2 | ecosystem: Environmental > Terrestrial > Soil > Unclassified ...
ACTAACTCGTGCGTAGGCTATTGTTATTTTGCTTTCATCATTTGAATTACGATATAGCTCCGGGCGTAATTGGCTGAGATCATAGCGTCTATGTCCACCTTTAGTGCGTTCAGGGATTAGTTTACCACTTTGTTCCCAACGGCGTAAGGTTGTGGGTGAAACGCCCAGAACATTAGATGCCTTTTTTATATCTACCAACTTCTTTTTCATAGACATGATTTTATCACGGATATTATCCAATATGTATATATTTGCTTAATTTTGGATAATTATTTAAGTAACAGTTAAAACCCTATTAGTACCGATTCATTACCTAAGTCAAATAAAAGTATATATTATACTGATCAGGGTCCCAACTTAGCTAACGTACTAGGTGCTATAGCTCCAGTTTCTACTGCTGGTGAATTCAATCCACGGGCTACATATGGAATTGACTTGCTCAATTTTAGACCTATAGGTGGTGATTCTCCAACGGCTGGCGTACAATTTTTTATGAGATCTAATTATCCACTGAGTGTCTTTTCTACCCTTAGGACTCCAGGACAGATTGTTATGCCTGCTCAAGTAGGTTTACAAGGCTTTTTAAAACCTTCTGTATCTCTGCAATCCTATACTTATAACGGTACTCCTATTCCTAATGGTAAGTATGATACATCCACATTATTAAGCGTTGTTAATGGCGGTCCTCTCAATCAGGTATTCTTCTCGAGTGTTATAACACCACAGAATAATATATCTTGGGATGAGCAGACATATACTGAATCACGGAACCCCTATGCAAATGGAATAGTATATTTGTCATTTATAATAGATGGTTATACATATTCCTTTGGATTGCGCATGAACATTACTGGAGCAGCAATGTTGTCTGATGGTACGATTTTTTCCAATGGTGCGTCAGAGTTTATACAGTTAGTTTGTTTATCGTCGCAATGTGCGCCCGATAGTAACTCTATTGTGTGGAATGATGTAAATGGCAAGGTCACACTTAAAGCGACGGCCAATCCAACCCCTTCTTCTAACGATTTTCTTGTTAACGGAAGTGCATCAACTAATACACTGCTTGATTTAATTGTTAGCAAAGAAGTAATTGGCGAAGACGGGAAAATTACAACAATTACGCAACCACAACCAATTGTCAGTCTTCAATAAGATATGATAAAAGTTGTGAGGTAGGGTAACTGCTATTTCTTTCTATAAAGAGCAGATTAATATCTGCTCTTTATTTTCGGTGCGAGACTGGCAATTAATGAATTAATAGCTTTAACATTGTAAACATTGTCCGGGAATCCAGATTCCGAGTATGACGTACAATAATTAGTGAAGTTTAGATAGGAAGTTAGCGGCGCCAAATATAGCACTTATTATAGCTATACCTACAGATAAAACTGTACCAAGTATCCAATTATATCTAATATCAATCCGCTCGAATTGCCCGTCTATTTGTTCAAAACGCTTATCTACTTGTTTAAAACGACTATCGACATCAGCACGTAAGGCATCAATTCTATTGTCCATATCGTTTTGAAAACGATCTATTCGCTTATCCACATGGGCGACGTACTTAGACATAACGTTGTCCAATTCTGCTTTAGTCATGATTTCCTCATTAACAAATTTATGTATTAATGCTTCGCCAAATTTGGTTATGTTATTTTCCATTTTTCTACATCCCAATTATATCATGTTTATATTTAAATGGCGACTAATTTGGTATTGCGACCGCAAAAGTTATTTTTTCTTTGGATAACTACGTGATTTATTAATAATAATTTGTCACTGTGAGGATTTTACTAAATAAAGGTATAAAAGTTTTGCGAGAATTCGCAAAAGTGCGACGCAATGATGGAAATGCATTCTGTATCAATGATTTTGTGGGGTTTTAAAATATTTTAAAAAGATAAAATAAGGTTATTTTTGAGAAAATTATATCACTAAAGACTGGCCGATTAAATAGACAACTAAACCAAGGACTTTAATATTGCCACTGGTTTTAAAATCAATTTTGCCATATTTTTCATTGTCTGCTTTGGCTTCATATCCCTGACTACCAATTTGATGAAAAACGCGTCTTAAGAATATTTCATTATTTTTGGCTAAAGCGTAAATATTGCCATCAACAATTTTAGTCTGTGAAATATCTATTATCACTTTACCCTTATGTCTGATAGTTGGTGACATTGCTTCACCATCCGCAATAAGACCATACAGCTTGTTAATTTGCCAATCACTGTTTTTAATTATAGATTTTTCTATAACAAAAACATTATTATTTAACTCCGCCAAGTCAGAATCAGCAGATTTATCTATGCCATAAGGTGGAATGAACATTATTTTATCAACTATAGTTTCTTCATCTGATGATTTGTCCAAAGTATAAGGCGGGATTTTTAAAAGGACTTCTAAGTCTCTGGCTAGGTTTTGACCAAATGAGCGACGTCCTTTGAAAATATTATAAAACTGGCTACTGTCTCTGCCAAGTTTAGTGGCAAAATTATGAACCGAGTTGCCATACTCATCATGTATTATGCGTTTTAAATTTGCAATACGTACTTTATTTATATCCATTTCGATCCCTATTTCCATAAGTTAATGAAAATATTCTTTACATATGTCCATAATGGTGTATAATAACGCTACAAAAATAAAAAAGCGGTCTATGCCGTAGTTAAACTTCAGCATAAAGTAATTGCTTATATTTTTGTACAACTTGTGGTGGTTATTCATCTTATCTTGGCCGATATTGAATAACCCCACCCCTGACCCAAAAGGGCAATACTAATGAATTAGCAGGTGGAAATTATACCATATCTCCATTTGGTTATATTCTGTCAATTTATGCTATTGCCTTTTTGGTGTTAGAAAACGGTAATTTTCGCACCGCGTCATTCCTGTACTGTTTGTGTCATTCCCGCGAAGGTGGGAATCTCAACCATTAGATCCCCGCATGCGCGAGGATGACATAATAAGTGCAATGACAAGGTGAGAGCTCGCATGGATGAATGCAATTGACAATAAATAATCATTATCAGAGGAGATATATTTTGAAACAACAGCCCAATTCAACCCAGGAACAACAAGCATTAAAAACTATTACCGATCAACTCGCGCACGACATCCGTTCGCCATTATCCAGTTTGCGCATGATTGTACATAGTTGTACTGAGTTATCTGAAACTAATCGAACTACCCTTAGAGCTGTCTGTGATCGTATTTCCGATATTGCTTATAGTTTGCTTAAATATTCAAAGCCTGAGCATTATACCGATGCGCTAAGTAAACAAAATAAATTAAAACCAGTAAAAGTTTCTGCTGATATAACGGAGATTATTACTGAGAAACGTTATGAATATTCATTACATAATATTAAATTTACCAGCAAATTTAATAATAACAATGACATTTTTATTAATTTGGATAGTCAGGCGTTTAAGCGCTCAATTTCCAACATCATTAATAATGCGGTAGATGCGTTTGATAACCGGGCAGGGGAGGTAATAGTTTCACTAAATACTGAAGATAACAATGTGCAAATTATCATTGAAGATAATGCTAACGGTATGCCAGAATCCATCCGCGAGAAAATCCTAAATGATATACCAGTCACCTTTGGCAAAGCTAAAGGACATGGCATAGGTTATACCCAAATCCGTGATATGTTAGCTAAAAATAATGGAACTTTACAAATACAATCTAAGCAAAATATCGGTACCAAAATCATACTTACATTCCCAAAAATTACTGCGCTGGTAAATAATCTATATTAGTAAATTTTATGATTGGTCAAAAGCTGTTTGACCAATTTAAAATAAATGTTGTAAATGTTAACAATGGTATTCCTGATTGCCCATAGAGCAATTGGTTACAACTTGGTCATTTAATGGTAAAATGCTAACTTATAAATTTACCAGGTTTTATAATTAGCAGTGTGACCTGCTATACATAATGTGGTCTGTCCGGTAACTAAAATGTAAATGAAATAAAAAGAATGTGTTATATGAATTATAAAGAATTAGTACAGCTAGTATTAAAGGGTGAAGACCAGGATATTGAATTTAAGAGTGCCAAAGGCGGCATCCCAAAATCATTATGGGAAACTTTTTCAGCCTTTGCTAATACTAATGGAGGGCATATTGTTTTAGGGGTAGATGAGCATCGTAATTCATTTACAATTAGTGGAGTCAATAATCCAAATGTAATACGTAAACAATTATGGGATCAACTGCATAATTTGCAAAAAATAAGCAGTACGTTGTGCAATGATGCAGACATTAGAGTTATTGAAATTAATGAAATGCAATTATTACTAATTCATGTTCCACAAGCGGCCCGGCAATTTCGTCCAGTTTTTATTAACGGAAATCCTTTAACTGGTAGTTATAAGCGTAATTATGAAGGTGACTATCACTGCACTGCTGATGATGTTAGGCAAATGCTACGGGATGCGGGTGATGTTCCACAAGATTATGAAATAGTTCCAAATTTTGATTTAAAAGATATTGATAATGAAACACTTTATGCTTATCGCCAACGGTTTAAAACAATTAATAGCAATCATCCGTTTTTAAATTTAGACGATACAGAATTGTTAATAAAAATTGGAGGATATCGTGTTGATCGTCAGAGTAATAAAAAAGGATTAACTATTGCAGGATTACTAATGTTTGGCAAAGAGTCAAGTATATTTGAAGCTTTGCCGAGATTTCATTTAGATTACCAGGAAAAAATATCAAGTGACCCTGAAGTACGCTGGGATTATAGGATTACGCAAGATGGAACCTGGAATGCGAATCTGTTTAATTTTTATTTTAGGGCATACAATCGTTTAATTCAGGATGCTGCAGTTCCATTTGCCTTAGATAAAGAAGGAATTAGAGTTGATGAAACGCATGTACACGAGGCAATTCGTGAGGTTTTAGCTAATACATTAATTCATGCCAATTACCACGGTAGTAAATCGATAACTATTATTAAGCATAAAGACCAATTTGTTTTTACTAATCCAGGTCGATTACGTATAAATATAGATCAGTTATATAGTGGCGGTGTTAGTGATCCACGTAATCCATATTTACAAAAAATGTTTCAGTTAATCGGATTAGGTGAAAAGGCTGGTTCTGGGTTCGTTAAAATATTAAGAGCATGGCAAGAGCAAAGTTGGTTAAAGCCGTTGGTCTCAGAACGCACTGAGTTGGATGTGACTATTGTAATATTGCCTTTTTTAAGTATGATTCCCCGTGATGTAAATAATTATTTAAGCAAACTTTTAGGGAATGAGTATAAATCACTGAACGAATTGCAAAGATTAATTTTAGTGCTGGCACATCAATTTAGCTCAACAACTAATCAAGATATAGCGCATTATACCAGCGTACATAGTCATAATATAGGTTATGAATTAGCTAAAATGGTTGCTCGTGGCTGGTTGAGTTCTGCCGGTATTGGACGCGGAACCCGATATTCTTTAGCGATAGAAGATGCTGGTAATGTTAAAGAATATGATAATGATATTCGGTTAGCAGATAATCAACACGTGATTGACGAATCCCATAAGAGCTTATCCCATAAGAGCTTATCCCATAAGAGCTTATCCCATAAGAGCTTATCCCATAAGAGCTTATCCATGCAGAATGTGAGAAATTCACCTGCTAATAGTATTGTGGAACAAGTGAGAAATTCAAAAAGAATAAAGCCAGATTTATTGGTACAGGCGATATTGGATGTATGTTTGGATGATTTTTGTACCTGCGAAATAATTGCCAGGACTTTAAATCGTACTGAAAAGACATTACGTAATTCATTTTTACCCAAAATGGTAAAACAAGGCATATTGGTGCTTAGGTATCCAAAACAGCCAAACCACCCACAACAAGCATATAAGACACTTTAAGCAAGTAAAAATTTAATAATAGCAAAGATATTTTTATTAATATAAATAGTCAGGCATCTAAACTAGCTAAACTTCGCTAATGCACTTATGGGCCATTGGGATTTTAGGTTAAAATGACGTGATTTGCCGTTAAAAAACCAGTTGTGTCTGAGCGATAGCGAGTTAACTGGTTTTAGGCAAATTACGTTGTTTTAGCCGTTAAGAAATCCCACCAGGTCTTGATTTTTTGCATACTTTTTTATCAAGAAAAAAGTATGGCCCCGTGGGTGGCCAACCCACAAAAACATTTACAAAATAATATACCTATTAAATTAATACAATATAAAATACTATAAAATTTTTTTGATATAAGTCATGATGTGCTACAATGACACAATAACGCAAACCTTAAGAAATTTTTTTGATGCGACGCGATGTATAAAGAAAAATCCAATCAACGTTTAGTTGAACAACCTCTTGCTAATATGCAGTATGTATCTAAGAGTAATACCTTAGAGCTTACCGGGGCGTGGCTATGGAAGACACTGGATGAAAATGATTTTACCGTGTTGGCAAAAAGACTTATCGGGACAATTACACAAATAAATATTGATGGATCAAAAATTGTCGCAATTGATACAGTTGGTGCATTTTTTATTAGCCGAATTTTGAGTTATGCCAGTGCGCACGGCATCAAGGTTACTAGTTTTTTGATACCGGAATCAGGCAAACCATTTTTTGAGCGGATTGACAAAATTGTTACGCTTAAGCGCGATGATTTAGAAGAGAAATCGAAGTTGGGTTTTGTGGCGTCAATAGGACAAGGCGTAATCGAAACTATTTTATCAATTCTTGATTTTATATCATTTTTTGGTCAGTTTATCGTAAACTGCTTTCATTTTCTGCGTCAACCACGACAATTAAACTGGAATGATCTGATACGTACAATTTATGATGCTGGTTACAAAGGATTAGGTGTTGCATCACTTTTGAGCTTTTTAATTGGGGTAACCCTGGCTTATCAAATGGCGCCACAGTTTATTACTTATGGTGCTAATGTGTATGTGGTAAACTTTTTGGGTATTGCATTACTAAAAGAAGTATCACCACTCTTAACTGCAATTATTGTCGCAGGTAGAACCGGTGCGTCAATCACAGCAGAAATAGGTACAATGAAAGTGCAAGAAGAAATTGATGCAATTCAAACGATGGGGATTTCACCAATAACGCGCCTGGTTTTACCCAAAGTGATAGGGGTTATGATTGCCGTACCGTTAATTACATCTATTGGCGATATTGCCAGCATGGCAGGCGGTGCAATTGTTGCCAATACATCATTGGATATAAGTTATTCTTTATTTATTGAACGGGTGAAAGCTTACGTCTTAATGAGTAATTATACGGTTGGAATTTACAAGAGTATTGTTTTTGCTTTCTTGATAGCCTTAGTTGGCTGTTACTGTGGCTTCAAGGTTAAGGGTGATGCTAATAGTATCGGTGAACAAACGACCCGTAGTGTGGTTTTAGGGATTATTTTAATTGTATTTTCTGATGCAGTAATTGCAGTTATTTGTAAAGTACTTGGAGTATAAATATCATGGGAATTGGTATAAATCAGGATAGTGATCCAAAACTAAAACCAATTATAGAAATAAAGAATTTGGGTACTCGCTTTGGTGAGAATTGGGTGCATAAAAATTTGAATTTGACTATATATCCCAATCGTATTGTTAATATCATTGGTGCAAGTGGATCGGGTAAAACTACTTTGGTTCATGAAGTTTTGATGCTACAACCAATTACCGAAGGCGAGATATATTTTGCTGGCAAGAAAATTTCTAATTATAATATTGAAGATGCAGGAACTAAGGAAATTTTGAGTCAGGTGGGGATGATGTTTCAGCATTGTGCGCTATTTTCTTCAATGAGTGTACTTGAGAATGTTATGTTTCCATTGGTTGAGTATACTAATTTCTCTACAGAAACAATAAAAGAAATAGCGCACATTAAACTTCGCCTAACCGGGCTACCGGACAATGCCCATACCCTGTATCCAAAGGATATGAGTGGTGGTATGTTAAAACGGGTCGCACTGGCTAGAACGCTGGCTCTTGACCCTAAGGTTGTGTTTTTAGATGAACCGACATCAGGGTTGGATCCAAATAGTGCTAGCGGTTTTGATGAATTAATTTCTGATTTACAGCATAGACTTAATTTGACAGTTGTGTTGATTACCCATGATTTGGATACAATTTGGAGTATTGCTGATGAAGTTGTATATTTAGGTGACAAAAAAGTTTTATTTCATGATACAGTATTGAAAGCAGCAAATGCAGAAAATATACCTGAATTATATGAATACTTTAATGGTGCACGCGGACAAATTACCAAATCGTTTCATGCAAAGCTGAAAGCCGGGGAATTAGATAATGAGAAATAGCTTAACCATATTAACGGATGCTGAGGTACAGGGATGAGAGATAATAAACAATATTTAATCGTTGGTTTATTTGTGATTATTTCGGCCACAATACTAATCAGTGTGTGGTTATGGTTTTCTGCACACAATCGTCAGGTATATAATACCTATGTGGCTGTTTTTAGTGAATCAATTGACGGGGTAACTACTAATTCGGTTGTGAAGTATAGTGGTGTAGAAGTTGGAAAAGTTAGTAAAATTGAGCTTAATCCGAAGGAACCACATAGTGTTTTGGTATATATAAATGTTTTGCAACAAATATCTCTAAATAAAAAAACATATGCTTCAATGAAAGCACAAGGGGTGACGGGCATATTTTATATTAGTTTAAATGTACCACCTGATGCTAAAGGTGGGGATAATATTAAACCGCATAATAGTGAGCCTTACCCGGTAATTGTTACCAAAGAATCTTTTCTTTCAAGTTTATCTTCTCAGGCGCAATCAATAGCTAATAATATTAATGGTCTGTCATCCGATATGCGTGCAGTACTTGATGCAAAAAACATTGCGCATTTCTCCAGTATTCTAGCTAATTTGGATAAGGTCTCTATAGCGGTTGCCAACCATTCGGATGATATAAGTTATAGTGTTAAAACTATGTCTAAAATATTAAGTAATGTAGAGAAAAATTCAAAGAATCTAAATACAACTTTCGCGCAGATCCAGGATTTGACTCGTGCTGTGGCAGATACTGCGGCAAATGCCAATGGTTTGGTTACTGATGTGCAGAATAATACCTTACAGAATGTTAATGCAGTTTTACTGCCAAACTTAAATAGTACTATTTCACATTTAAATCAATCATCGTATCAACTTGAACAATTACTTAAGATGCTTAATCAAAACCCATCAGCATTGATACGGGGTAAAACTGTAAAAGCCCTTGGCCCTGGAGAATAATTATGCTAAAAAATATTATAAAAGCAAGCAGTGTTGTACTTTTTTTATCAAGTTGTGGTGTGTTTCTTCCGGTGAAGACGCCTGAAATTCATACTTATCAATTAGAAGTAGTTAAACATAAAGAGCTACAAACTCAGTGTCCGGCGAATGACTCGAATGCTATTTTACAAATAACCTATGTCAGGGCTGATGCACCATATGATACAATAAACATGTATTATTCTGATGCTCCATATAAATTAGACTCCTATGCTGTGCATCAATGGGTGTCGTTGCCACCAGCAATGTTGACTCAGGCAATTCAACAAAGAATTCTTCTATCATGTAAATATGCGAGTGTGATCAGTGTAGATTTTATGACGACTGCCAAATATCGCTTGACTAATGAGGTTGTAAATTTTAAGCAGATAATAAACAAAGACACGGCAACATTTAATATGACCGTTATTTCGCATTTGGTAGATAATAAAACTAATCAGGTAATAAAGAGTAACACTTTTGATGTTGAGTTGCCTGTTGCTCCATCACCCGGAGGTTATATAGATGGAGCAAATCAGGCGACAGGCAAATTTTTAGATCAACTGCTAGTCTGGCTGAAACAGTAGGTTGCTATTTATTTTGCATATTATGTAGCCGCTTTTTTTTGTTCTGCTTCCTCTTTTTCTAGTTCAAGAGCTTCCTGTGCCCAAAATTGATTAGCTTTGTCTTCGAAGCTAGCGTTTGAACATTGTTCATCGGAATTTGTTCTACTATGAAAGGTCACGCTGCCTGCTGAATCTCCCTCATCGTCTGAATTCGTTGAATTTTCTCTTGGGGTATGGCTGGAAAAATAATCATCTTTAGGAACAATGTATGGTGTACCAGGTGTAGTATTGGCTTTATTAGGATCTATACTCGTTTTACTACAGAATAGTTTGTGCATTGACTCGGTAGGATTTTTATTATGCCCAATGTTTAAACTAAGTGTAAGGTCCAAAAACTCACCCTCTGATGTTGGTGTTTCAGTCTTGGACTGCAGAAGCTCCCATTGGTCAGTCATAGCTATATTTTTTCCGCAATACGAATGCTTAAAACTTATACTTCTCATGCCCTGATCAGTACCAATGATAAGATTGTCTACGGGGTATGGTCTTTTTATAGTAACTGCAGCATCGCCTTCTACTTCCCAGTTAAATATATATATGGGTTTACTGGATGACTTGCCTTTTAGATCAACATACCTACCTTGTGAATCCGATAAATAACAATCATGTTCTATTAACTTCCCTGCATGGGTAGTACCAATGCATAAAAATAATGCAAGAAGCAAGCCAAATAAATAGCCATTTAATTTATGAGTTCCCATTTTTCATTTCCTTAATAACGCATAGTTTTATTAATGGAAATGGTGACATTTAATCCTAATGCATGTTTTCAAAGAAATTTTAAAAATTTATAAAATTTGTTTGAACCACGCTAATTTCTAATGACAGCCATTCCAACACTTTTAGCAGTTTAGCAAGCTTATTTATCAACATAACTAACCTACTTGGGAGGGATTGTAACAGCGAATCAAAAAATAAACCATACGGAATTTCGGTAATGCAGTGCAAAGATGGTACAATTTTTCCTGAAATTGTACTTTAGGCTTAGATTAAAGAGGTAATATTAAAAATGAAAGATTTGGTTTTTGGTGGGGCTTGAGCGATGAAACAAACGCAAACGCTTGGTGCAGTCAAGGCTGAACTGGCATCCGGAAATTCCGTATTGCTTATTTTTTGATTCGATGTTACAATGTTACCGTGTCATATAGCTGAATTTATCATAAGTTAGCTTGGGTGAGTTTGCTATTGACGGTGGATGGAGTTAATTGTTCCATTACTTTACTCAATATAGCGCGTAAGTGATTTCATATGAATACAAGAGAGAGAATGTTGATATGAAGTTAAAGAGCTTTTAAAAATTTCAAAAGGAATTAGAAATGAAAACGAAACAAAGATTTTCTAAGGCATTTAGCTTGTTTTTAGGATTTTTATGTATTGGTATAGCTCAAGCTGAAAAAATGGTCCAATCCGGGGTGTGTAAATACACTAATCCCGATTATAATACTGCAGTTGGTGATAGACCAATCTTTATGTGGCAACTTAAATATGACAATGGCGTCAACGCGAAATCGCCCCCCCCCCTGAGGTTACAAAAGTAAACTTGTATAATGATAAGCATGAGAATCCAGGTGATTTGCGTAAGGAGGTGAGGATGGGTACTCGTATGGATATCCAGCCGAATATTAATGTCTACGCATTAACTCAGATAAAAGATGTACCTGGTACTATACCTAAACTGCGCAGTGCCGGGTTATTTAGTACGGAGAAGAGTTTGTGTGATGTCGGCGGGCCGTGGACATTTTCTATTGTGGAGGATGACAAGGCTGCACCGTTTTCAAGAACGCAAAATTGGAAGGGAGTAACGAATAAAAAGGAACAAAACCCTAGAAAAGTTTCAAGTATGATTAATAATCTAAGTATAGATTTGACATGTAAGGTTGAATGGGAAGCACTACCGCCACCAGAACTAGAAGAATACGAATGGGATTCAGAGGCTGGAGCTTTTATATCTTCTTTTAATTCACTGTGTTCAGACTCCGAGGAAGAACATGATAAAGCTAAGAAAAAAGCTGCATCAGAGAAGGAAGTTAAGGGCGACAAATAGTGACAAAGCCAAAATAAGTTTTAATCTAGATAACGAAAAATTACCACAACTAATTGAATTTAGTTGTGGTTTTTTAGATAATACTAAAGCTTAATAACTACCAGGAAATTGTTTCAATTAAATGATTCTGATTGCTATAGATACACACATCACCTGCAATAGTTAATGCTTGTTTGACAATTTGCTCGGAGTTTAATTTACTATGTTCAAGCAAGGCACGGGCAGCGGAGTAAGCATATGGACCGCCGGAGCCAATTGAAGCAATCCCATACTCTGGGTCTAATACATCACCATTTCCGGTAATGATTAAACTATGTTCTTTATCTGCGACAACAAGCATTGCTTCGAGTCTGCGAAGCATGCGGTCGGTGCGCCAATCTTTAGCTAATTCCACTGCTGAACGAAGCAAGTTACCCTGGTGTTTTTCCAGTTTTTCTTCAAAGCGTTCAAATAGGGTAAACGCATCAGCTGTTCCACCCGCAAAACCAGCAAGAACTTTTTCTTTATATAAGCGGCGAATTTTACGTGCTGTTGATTTGATAACGATGTTACCTAATGTGACCTGACCATCACCACCCAAACTCACACTGTTGTCTTTTCTCACCGAAATAATGGTTGTGCCGCGATATTGTTCCATATAGTAATCCTTTTTATCCAATTTTATGCTAAAATCATGGTTACTACTCAGCCTGGCAGTAACCGCTGAGTAAATTTATAGATAGTATATAGAGACAAAAGAGAAAAATTCAACATGATTCAAGTAAAATTACCGGATAATAGTATAAAAGAGTTTGAAAATCCATTGACTATTCTGGATGTAGCGAGAAGTATCAGCCCAAGTCTGGCTAAAGCAACTTTGGCCGGAAAAGTAGATGATCATTTGTGTGATGTAAGTTATGTAATTAAAAATAATTGCAGCCTAACTTTAATCACAGAAAAAGACAATGAAGCGCTGGATATAATTCGCCATTCAACCGCACATTTGATGGCGCAAGCGGTAAAACAATTGTATCCGAGTGCGCAAGTTACTATTGGTCCGGTAATTGAAAACGGATTTTTTTATGACTTTAGTTATGAGCGGGCATTTACTCCAGAAGATTTAGTGCTAATAGAAAAACGGATGCAGGACATTGTTAAAAGTAATCTTCTATTAGAGCGTAAAGAATTATCGCGCAAAGATGCAATTCTATATTTTGAGTCTATTGGTGAGAAATATAAAGTAGAGATTATTTCAGCAATTCCTGAGGATCAGGTTTTATCTCTTTATACTCAGGGTGATTTTACCGACTTATGTCGTGGACCACATGTGCCTGGCACAAGTAAGTTAAAGGCATTTAAACTTACTAAATTAGCTGGTGCTTACTGGCGGGGTGACTCAAATAATGAGATGCTGCAACGAATTTACGGTACCGCTTGGCGGACTAAAGAAGAGTTGGATAATTATTTAACTATGCAAGAAGAAGCCAAAAAACGGGATCATCGCGTGATAGGCAAAAATTTAGGTTTATTTCATCAACAAGACGAAGCACCAGGTATGATTTTTTGGCATCCCAAAGGTTGGGCAATCTGGCAGGAAATTGAGCAATTAATCAGACGTGAGGTTGCTCTTGATGGTTATCAGGAAATAAGAACACCGCAAATTGTGGATAGAAGCCTATGGGAAAAATCAGGCCATTGGGATTTGTTTGGTGAGGCGATGTTTACCACACATTCAGAAAATCGTGATTATGCGATTAAGCCAATGAATTGTCCGTGCCATATTCTGATCTTTAATCAAGGATTAAAATCTTATCGTGATTTACCAATTCGTTTTGCCGAATTTGGTTCGTGTCATCGGAATGAGCCTTCAGGTGCTCTACACGGGATTATGCGTGTGCGTAATTTCACTCAGGATGATGGGCATATTTTTTGTACTGAAGAACAACTGCAGGGTGAGGCTCTAAAATTTATTGATCTGGTATTTCGCATATATAAAATGTTTGGTTTTGATAATGTTGAAATTAAATTATCGACAAGACCGGATAAACGGGTTGGGGATGATAGTTTATGGGATAGTGCAGAAGCAGCACTTGCCAAAGCTTTAGAAAATAAAAATTTGAAATATACTTTGCAACCTGGTGAAGGTGCATTTTATGGTCCTAAAATTGAGTTTGCACTAAAAGATTGTTTAGGTCGTGAGTGGCAGTGTGGTACTTTGCAGCTTGACTTCAATATGCCTGGACGTTTGGGGGCTACATATATTGCCCAAGATGGCAGTAAAAAAATGCCAGTAATGTTACATCGTGCGGTATTTGGTTCATTGGAGCGTTTTATTGGAGTTTTAATTGAGCATTATGCCGGGAATTTTCCATTATGGTTAGCTCCAACTGGGGCCGTTATCTTAAATATCTCAGAAAAACAAGCACCATATGCGATTTCAGTGTATAATCACTTGAAAAATAATGGCTTTAGATGTGAACTTGATTTAAGCAATGAAAAAATCGGGTATAAAATACGCGAAAAAACATTGTTGAAAGTGCCATATTTGATTATTATTGGAGACAAAGAAGTTGAAAATAATACCATTACCTTGAGACGGCGTGATGGTGCAGATTTGGGTTCGATGACGCTTATTCAGTTCCAGGAACTGGTAAGTAGTGAATTGAATGTCAATATATAAATTGTAATTTTAGGAGTCGTATTATAAGTAAAGAATCGCAAGTTCGTATTAATGCTGCTATTACAGCAGAATCAGTCCGTGTAATTGTTGATGACACCGGTGAACAGCTGGGAGTGATTAGTTTAAGTGAAGCCGTGCAAAAAGCTGAAGAGCTGGGCGTTGATCTGGTTGAGATTTCGCCAACTGCAAAACCACCAGTTTGTAAATTAATGGATTTTGGTAAATTTAAGTATCGTGAGCAAAAACGTGCTCATGAAGCTAAAATGAAACAAAAGCAGGTTCATGTTAAAGAAATTAAACTACGACCAGTGACAGATGAGCATGATTATCAAATTAAATTACGCAATGCGAAACGATTCCTGGAAGATGGCGACAAAGTAAAATTTATAGTCCAATTTCGTGGACGTGAAATGGCACATCAGGAATACGGCTTACGCTATTTGGAAAAAGCCAGGCTTGATTTAGAGGATTTGATTGCTATTGAGCAAGCGCCAAAAGTTGAGGGGCGTAATGCAATTATGATTGTATCACCGACAAAAAAACAAATTAAAAAGTAATAGTTATGTCATTCCCGCGCAGGCGGGAGTCCACATTGTTAATATAAAGAGCTACTATGTTAGTTAGTGGATTTACTTTCCTTCGTAATGCATCATTACTGGGATATCCATTTATTGAAAGTATTAAATCATTATTGCCAGTCTGCGATGAAGTAATCGTTGCTATTGGCAATAGTGAAGACAATACTTTGGAATTGGTACGCCATATAAACGACCCCAAAATCAAAATTATTGAAACCACCTGGAATGAGAAAATGACCGATCGGGGTTATGTTTATGCTCAGCAAAAGATGATTGCCGAGTTTAATTGTATTGGAGATTGGGCCTTTTATCTGGAAGCGGATGAAGTTATCCATGAACAAGACGTGCCACTAATCAGAGCGCAAATGGCCAAATATCTGGCTGACACGCAAGTTGAAGCTTTAGTTTTTGATTACCATCATTTTTATGGTACGCCCGGACATGTGGCAATCTCACCACGCTGGTATAGAAAAGCTCCGAGAATTATCCGTAATACAATCAGGACCTATGCTCCAGATGGACTATTTTGGATTGTTATGGATAAGAACAAATCAGGTCGATATCCTAATGCAGCAAATGTTGGTTGTTATTTATATCATTATGGGCACGTGCGCAGTGTTAAAGCCATGGACGAAAAAAATAAAAAAGTTGAACGTTACTGGGGTAAGAACGCACATAGCTTTAATAGCTATGGTAATGTAGATCCACGATCTATTGCCAAATTTACAGGTACACATCCAGAAATAGCACATAATTGGCTGCAAAATAACGCTGAACAGGAATTGGTATTCAATCCAGAGTATAAACTAAGCAGCCGTGATAAAAAGCATCGGTTAATGATGATAATTGGCTGGTTTTTAGGCAATCCAAACTGGACAAAAAAACATTACAGGTTAGTTAGGAAATAACCAGCGTAAGAATTGGAGTTAGAAAATGAATAAATTAGTGCGAATATGGAAAACTATACGTGAAGATGAGACTGTATATACATTGAAATTGAAAATAGATTCAGAAAAATTAACTCCAGAAATATTAATTCCTTACATATCCTTTATCCTTGGTTTAGCTATTTGTACAGCAACATCAGCACTTTCTATTTCATATACCGCTATTGCAATTTTAGTTTTATTTAAAACAGATTTCTGGTACCATTTTAAATTAGCTATGCGTAATTGGTATGTTGTTGGCGGTTTGTTATTTTATCTGATATTCCTTATTGCAGTTTTATGGACTAGCGCACCATTACATGATGCTGGAAAGATGCTGGTACGAATTATTGGCTACTTATTATTGCCTTTATTTTTTATGGCTTTTAGTATCAATGATTCGGCCAGATTATTACTTAAAGGATTTTTAATTGGTGCAATATTAAGCGCAGTTTTATCTATTTTGTCTTTTATTTTTCGTCATCATATTTTATATGGAATTCAAGATAACACATGGGTAGTCTTTCATGGACATATTTTACATAATGCCTTTTTAGCTGTTGCGGCGATTTTTTGTTTATGGAGAATATTAGATCCAAATTTAACCAGAAAAACTAAAATTTGGTTTTTAATTGCTTATTTGTTATGCTTTATTGATGTTATGTTTATAGTTAATGGCCGTACAGGCCAGCTAATGCTCTTAGCCATGAGTGCGTTTTTGTTTGTATACCGCTTTAGACTTAAAGGAGCAATGATTTTAGTTGCACTATCAATTATTGTTACTCCGTTACTATATTTTTCACCTATGGTACAAAAGGGTATTAAAGATTATCGGAGTGATAGCCAAAAGTATGAAAATGGCAACTCTATGACTAGTGTTGGGCTACGTTATGAATTTCATCAAAAAAGCACTGAACTAATAAAGCTGGCGCCGATTATTGGTTATGGTACTGGCAGCTTTAGGTCGGTTTACCAAAATTATACCAAGTTTACCGGAGTTCGGGCAACGACAAATCCTCATTGTGACTGGTTATGGATTGGTGTGGAAACTGGTGGTTTGGGTATTGCGGTGTATGCATTATTTTTGCTCTTGACCATATTTAGTCTGAATAAATTATCCACTTATTACAAATGTATGGGTTTTACGCTACTTTTGGGTTATTTGCTTGCCGGCCTTCAAAATTCATTTTTTATAGATAATGTGACCGGAATGGCATTTATTGTTATTATGACAGCAATAATGGTGGCTGGCAGCAAGCGTGTAGTACTTCATAGTACCTTGGATGTCATCCCCGACCTCGATCGGGGATCTATCTTATAGCATAAAGAAGCTAAGTTTCTTAAGAGCGAGACATGAAATACTCTATAATCCTATCAACTTATAACTGGCCGGGCGCGTTAAATCTAATTCTAGCCAGTCTAATACCTCAATTAAATACCCATAAAGATGTTGAACTCATTATTACCGATGATGGATCAACCGAAGATACTAAAATCCTTATTCAAACATATCAAAAACAATTACCCGGTCGGATTAGTCATATCTGGCATGAAGATCTGGGATTTCGTAAAAGCGTGATACTAAATAAGGCTGTGGCCGCAGCCACAGGTGATTATTTATTATTCTTAGATGGTGATTGCATTCCATTTCCAGATTATATAGCCCAGCACAAGCAATTAGCAGAATCCGGATATTTTGTAGCAGGAAATCGGGTGCTCTTATCTAGGGAAGGCACTGCCGATTTAATAGATAATCCAGCATTGGTAAAAGAGATATTTAATTGGAATTTAGTTTCATGGCTAAAAGCCAGAGTGCATAAAAAAGTTAATAAAGTATTTTCTTTTTTGCGATTGAATGCAAAAGCCAAATGGCGTTATTCCCGTCAGGATAATTGGAAATATCCTAAAGGGTGTAATATCGGCATGTTTCGGGCTGATTTTGTCGCAGTTAATGGCTATGATGAAGTATTTAGCGGCTGGGGTCATGAAGATGCAGATTTGTTTATTCGCTTACTGCACAATAACATAAAAATAAAAGACGGACGCTTTGCAATCCCCGTGCTTCATTTATGGCATAAGGAATCCAGCCGGGTAAATGAATCAGCCAATTATGCCCGGTTGATGGATAGGCTACAAGATAAAAGCCGTATTTTAGCCCAAGACGGTTTAAATAAATATGAACAAAGAGAAGTGATGAATAGGCAAGTAACATTGAATATTCTACGTGTTAATACTTTTACAGGTAACTATACGTATTTGACCTTAGCGCCTGAGTCTTCTAAATGTTTGATTCAGCCGGATGTTATTATGTTATCAATGGAAAGTGGCAATAAAGAGCTATTCTGTACTCAATGTAATAAAGATAAAAAGATTACTGGGCATTTAGTATGGCCGTCTCCTGCCGCAAATTCAAGCATATTGATCTTAAATCTTAAAAATGATAATTATGAGTTTTCACTAATTTTAGAGTTTAATAAAGGTGGAGCTAAACAATATTGTGAAACCTGCTTTGGCATTACTCCGCATCCAATGGGAGATACAGAATTATTTAGCTGGGAGTCATAAGTTTGGTTGCTTATAACAAATATATTATTTGGATATTTTTTTCATCCTCATACAAATCTCATAAACGCTCCTATTAACAGCTAAAACCATATAGAATACCGAGTTATTTAACATATCCAGGTAAAAATGTAAAAAACTTGCATACAAATTTACAAATATTGTATAATACAAGTGTAGGTAATAAAAAATTGAGGTAAATAAAATGAGATCATTAAATATTGGTTCTAGCATAAAAAAGCCTAGAGCTCCTGCTGCTAAGCGAGTTAAGGCTGAAACAGCGTGCCCGATTCGCGTTGTTGCCCAAAATGGACAAATTTCGTTAGGTAAGAAATTTGCAGGTAAACAAATCCAAATTTTTCAAGAAATGATCTATTAAAGGGCTTAACTGGGAACAAATTAAATCTAAACAAACTAAATTGGGGCATAATCTATATTCCTTTCGATTTTCGCAAAAGTATAGATCCACCGCATATCGTGATGGTAATTTTCTTGTGGTGCTAAACTTACACGTAGATCATGATAGCGCGTATAGCCATTAATATATTTTCAAAATTAAAAATACCGATGGATATAGGTTATAGTATCCTATCCAGCAAGCAAATAACACGACCAATTACGTTAACATCTTGATCTGGCTTAAAACAAATACTCCCATGGTTTTCATTATCTGATTTGGCTTCATATCCGTCGCCGCCAACTTGGCGAAATACCCGTTTTATAAAAATCTCCTCATTCTTGGACAAAGTGTAAATTTTGCCATCATCAATTTTAGTTTGAGATATATCTATCAATATTTTACTTTTGAGCGGAATTGTTGGTGACATGGATTCGTCATGCATAATGAAACCATGAAGCTTGTCAATTTGCCAATTATGATATTCAATTACAGATTTTTCAATGACGAATACGTTATTAGCTATTTCTATTAAGCTAGTATTTGTCAGTGTATTAGTGTTATATTGGGGAATAAGTGCTATTATATCAAGAATGGTTTCTTCATCAGGTGATTTATCCAAAGACAAAGGCGCAAGATTTAAAAGTAACTCCAGATCTCTGGCCAATTTTTGACCAAATGATCTATCTCCTTTAAAAAGATTGTAAAATTGACTGCTATGCCTGCCATTTTTCTTTGCAAACTGATGAATTGAGTTGCCGTAATCTTCAGAAATTATGCGTCTCAAATTTGCTATTCGTATTTTATTAATATTCATTTCAGCCCTTGTAAGCAAAAGCTTATAAAAATTACCATTTCTCGCTTAAAATGGTGTATAATAACGTTACAAAAATAAAAAGGCTGCTTCTATTACATGAATAATGTGACGGAAAACAGTACTTATATTTTTGTATAAAACGGTGGTGGTCATTCAAGTGATCTTGGTGGATAATGAATGACCCCACTCCCTGACCCAAAAGGGCAGTACCATTGTAATTAGTGGCAAATTATACCATATTTGTACGTGGTTATATTCTGTCAATTTATGTTATTGCCTTTTTGGAGTTAAGCGGTTTGTCCAGTCTAAGCATTTAGTATGTTCTATACTTGCGATAAAACACAATGGTTTGCAAAAAATTACCCCATAAATAATCCTGAAAATTAATTTAAGTTAAGACATAAATATTTTGCGTCATATTTTAATTGACATCTTAGGAAAAGGCTTCTCTTGCAGTGGATAGAAGCGCTGCAAGATAAAAATCTGCATGTTAAATTTACAAATACTATATAATATGTAAATGTGAAGTTTGTCATTCCCGCGAAGGCGGTAATCTGGGGGGATCCCCGCATGCGCGAGGATGACAATAAATATTAAAAATATTGTCGTTGCCAGAACTTGCTTCAGCTCGATAAAATTTAGAAATTATTGGGGTTGCATTACTTTATGCCTACCTTGCCGTTGGCAATCGCAATAATTACTAACTATCATAGTATAAGGAAGCTGAAACATCATGCAATTAATTAATTCTCTGATTAATATTATTTTTGCTCTTGCTCTGTTTGCCAATGGATTGTTATTTATTCCTCAAATTCTACGCTTGTATAAAAATAAGCATGCAGGTGAAATTTCTCTCATAACCTTTGCTGGTTTTAATATTCTCAATTTGTTTGCAGTTCTGCATGGCATGGTTGTAAACGATAAAATATTAATAATTGGGTATGGTCTAAGTGTAATTACCAATACGATAGTTACGATTATGATAATCAAATATAAATATTTTAGACATGCCACAAAGGATTTAAGCTAGAGTAACCATGTTTGTCCAACTAATTCCATTAAAACCAAATTGCTTGCTACCTTGTCGAAAATCAAAGTTTAATGCATTAACTTTACTATTAAACATTGTTAATGAATCAATAGAGGCATGCGAAGCTTTTTTAGACAAAAAATATACAGCCTTTGATGCTCAGGTTGGCGAAACTTCGTGCCAGATTAGAGCATACAAGATTTGCCTGTTAGCTCACAATGGGCAATTCATTGTTGAAATACAAAAGCTTATTCCACGAATTGTTGAATATAGAAAAAATATTATAAAGTGTATCAAAGAATTTGAAGCTAGCGTGCGTATCCATGCAAAATATTTTAAAGATTTAGATCAGAAAGATAGTAAAGAAGATTTTTTTAATAGGTTACGGATTATTTTACCATTAAAAGAAGATTATTTATTCATTATATTATCTCATTTTTTAAATAAATATTGCCTTTTTGATAATGATGATGCCCCCCATGCAATTGATTATAATTTAATTAAATCGGCATTAAATATTGGGTCAACTCCAGCACGGCATCTTGCCAATCGTTATCAATCATTTTTGTCACGACTTTCTTGTGAATTTATTCTACAACAATCTACTTATCCTGATAAAATGGATATGAATTTTTTACATAAGCTATTAAAAATTGGTGATAAGAAAAGATATGCACTACCATATTACTATGTAACAAAGATATTATTGTTAAGCGTGAATACGAGGAACTTACCGATTATATTATCTATTTACAACAGTGGGCAAAATAAATTCCCGCCACAGATTTTATTTTTTAAAAAAAATCACTTCACGAATAAAATAACCCTGCACTCAGAGCTAAATAATGTTGATAAGCATACCCCTGCGATTATATTTAGAGGCGATGTACTTGAAAGCGAGAGGCTATCATTTAATGATTTCAAAAACCATATTTTGCAAACTGACCTTCAGAAAATCATTCTGCTTAATGCTGCAACTCACCCACAATATACAGGTGAAATATTAAATAACTATGCAATAGATCCTTATAAAGATATTGCTCCAGTTGATCAAGAATTAGAGAAAATAATAGCTTTTCACAAAGAAGAATTAAATCAGGCAAGGATGCAATCAGAGAGAGTTGGCTGTTCTCAAAATAATTTTACCCTTTTTTATGTAAAGCATATTTTTTGTAGTACTTTTTATGAAGAACAGAGTACATTTTTATATGAGGAGTCATTATTATGTCCAAATCAACAACGCACAATGATACGGAACAATATACAAGCGAGTATTTAGAAAATATTATAGCTGTAGCGCCTGGCCATATATACTGGAAAAATCTTGAAGGAAAATATCAGGGGTGTAATGACTTGCAAGCAATTGATGCTGGATTAAAATGTAGAGAAGATATCATGGGTTTGACGGATTATGATATGCCTTGGAAAGAGAATGCAGGTTTTTTAAGAAAGATTGATGCAAAGGTTATAGAAACTGGAGAGGAAATTATTATAGAAGAAAAATCAAAAACATTTGATGGGCGAGATGCAGTATGGCTATCAACAAAAAAGCCATTACGCGATGAAACGGGTAATACTATTGGAATAATCGGTTCTTCCATAGAAATAACAGCGCAAAAAGAAAGAGACCAGCTATTACTTGAAAATCAATTGTATAAAGTTAAGAATGAACGTGCGCATTTAGAACGTGTTTTAGCTATTGCTCCGGGCCATATATACTGGAAAAATTTAGAAAGCAAGTTTTTAGGGTGCAATGATTTACAAGCAACTGATGCTGGATTAAAAAGTCGGGAAGATATTGTTGGTTTGACGGACTATGATATGCCGTGGAAAGAGAATGCAGATTTTTTAAGAAAGATAGATGCGCAAGTTATAGAAACTGGAGAGGAAATTATAATTGAAGAAAAGTCAAAAACTTATGATGGACGAGATGCAATATGGTTATCAACAAAAGAGCCATTGCATGATGAAAAAGGAAAAATAATAGGTGTAATCGGTACATCACTGGATATTACCTCTCAGAAAGAAGCTGAAAGACTGGCTTTTGAAAATCAGGCGCAAACCGTTGCACTTGAACAACAAAATAAATTCAAGAAAATTGTTGATCAGGTTGTACATGATATCAGGTCACCAATTGCCTCAATGCAAATGATTCTGCCGCTATGTAATCGGCTGCCAGAAAACTTGCGTGTTTCTTTGAATAAGTCTGCAATTAGAATTGCGGATATTGCAAGCAATTTGTTAAATAAAGTCAAGCCAGAAGAACATTGGACAGAAGAAGAGCCAAGTCGGGTTCCGACCTTAATTTCAGCAGATTTGCTAGAAATTGTGACTGAGAAAAAGTATGAATATAGCAAGTTACCCTTAGATTTTATTACAAAGATCAGCCAATCTGGATATTTTGCTTTTATAAATGTAGATACTAAGGCATTTAAACGTACACTATCTAATCTGATTAATAATGCAGTAGATGCGTTGGAAGGCAAGGCTGGGGTAATAACTACCTATCTGGATGTAATTGATGGTAAAGTGCAAATTACAGTAGAAGACAACGGCAATGGAATGCCAGAGGATGTAAAAAATAAAATTTTAAACAAAATTTCAGTTACATCCGGTAAAACTAATGGACATGGTATTGGCTTTAGTCAAATTCGTGACGCTCTGGAAAATAATGATGGGACATTGGAGATAGAGTCAGAAATTGATGTTGGCACAAAAATAACCTTAACCTTTCCGCTGATAGAAAGTCCCGAATGGATTGCCGAAAAAATTGAAGTGTATAATGATACCTTGGTAGTAATTCTGGATGATGATGAATCTATTCATGGTGCGTGGAAGGCGCGGTTTAAAAAATCCGCACCACATTTAGAACGTAAGCATTTTAAAAATGTGGCTGAAGCAGTTACATTTATCAATAATTTGGATGTGGTAGCAAAGAATAAGATTTTTCTATTAACTGATTATGAATTATTAGAACAAAATTTACATGGATTAGAGGTGATCCAGCAAACTGGAATAAAAAACTCTATTTTGGTCACCAGTCATCACAATAATCAGGAAATTCGTGATTTGGCAAAATTGACTAAGACCAGAATATTACCCAAACCATTAGCCCCGGAAATACCGATTAATATATTGGAGGTGGCGCGCTTAGTAGATACAACGGAAGGGGCCGCAAAGGTAGATCTGGTATTTATTGATGATGACAAAGAGTTTTCCAGTATTTTCAAACGCATGATTGCTATGCGGGATAAAGTTGTAGATACTTATCCTACAGCACAGGAATTTTTGGGTAATATTGCAAAATATTCCGTTGACACCCTTATCCTTATGGATAATCAATTTGAGCGAGAAAATATAACAGGTATAGAACTTGCGAAACAACTACATGAACGTGGATTTTTGCACCTTTATCTATTCTCGGGTAGTGATTATAGTGGGGATAGTTCCATTCCCTGGTATCTGACACCAATTTTAAAAACTGATATTGAAGCTGTGAAACGATTGTTGTAGAAACTATCTCAAAACTCTATCTATTATTATTTATGAATAAATGAAAATTTCGAAGTAAAGGCGTTATGGTGATTAAGAATAGAACGGAAAGAGAAAAACAACAAATAAAGCTTGATGAAGCTGAGAGATTTAGGCAGATAAGTGATATTGTAGAACGATTGACTCTTGAAAATCAGGCGCTCAAGGTTGTACTTGAGGAACAAAACAAATTTAAAAAAACTGTTGATCAGGTTGTACATGATATCAGATCACCAATTGCTGCCATGCGGATGATTTTACGGCTGTGTAATGGGCTGCCAGAAAATTTGCGCGTTTCTTTGAATCAATCTGCGATTCGGATTGCAGATATTGCAAATAATCTAATAAATAATGTGAAGCCAGAAGAAGATTGGACCGAAGAATGGCTAAATCGTGCTCCAACCTTAATTTCCGCAGATTTGCTAGAGATTGTGACTGAGAAAAAGTATGAGTATAGTAAGTTACCGCTAGATTTTATTAGCAAGATTAGTCCATCTGGTTACGTTGCCTTTATTAATATAGATACTAAAGCATTTAAGCGTACATTATCCAATCTGATTAATAATGCAGTGGATGCGTTTGATGGCAAGAATGGAGAAATAATTATCTATCTGGATGTGATAGATAATAAAGTGCAAATTATAATAGAAGATAATGGTAAGGGTATGCCAGATGAGGTTAAAAATAAGATTTTAAACAATATTGCAGTTACCGCGGGTAAAGCTAACGGGCATGGTATTGGCTTTAGTCAGATTCATGATGTTTTGGACAGTAATGACGGAACATTAGAGATAGAGTCTGAAACTGATGTTGGTACAAAAATAATTCTAACTTTTCCGCTGATCGAAAATCCAGAATTGATTGCCGAAAAAATATTGGAGTCGGCATGCCAAATAAATACAACAGGAGAGGCTGCAAAAGTTGATCTGGTATATATTGAAGATGACAAGAAGTTTGCCAGTATGTTTAAAAGAGTGCTTGCCTTTGAAGATAAAGTTATGGACACTTATTCTGGAGTTGGGGAGTTTTTAGGTAATATTTCAAAATATTCTGCGGATACTACTATTATTCTTATGGATAATCAGTTTGAGCAGGAAAATATAACAGGTATAGAGCTGGCTAAACAGCTACATGAGCGTGGCTTTTTACGCCTTTATTTATTCTCAGGTACGGATTACACCGGGGATAGCAAGATCCCAGGGTATTTAACGCCACTATTAAAAACTGATATTGAAGCTGTGAGAGAGTTGCTGTAGCGACTATAGAACCACTAAAGACATCTCAAAAAATAAAGCCGGATTTTTCAATAAAATGAAAGTAATGTTATTAAAGAAAAAGATAAGGTGTTTTTATTAACCGATTATGAACTATTACAGCAAAATTTACATGGGTTAGATGTGATTAGCCAAGCTAAAATAAAAAATTCTATTTTGGTCACTAGTCACCATAATAATCAAGAAGTTCGGGAGTTAGCCAAATTGAGCAATACTAAAATTTTACCCAAACCTTTAGCTCCAGAAGTACCCATAAATATATTGAAGCTGTGAAAGCTTTTATAGCTGCTATAGCACCAGAGGCGCGCTGGAACTGCGTGCGTGAGCCAAGATCCCCGCTAAATCAGCATTAACAATTTTGTTGCGCAAATTTGATAGATGCATATCTACAGTTTTAGTTGAACAATCAAGATAGTTTGCAATTGATTTATAATTATCCTGAATAATGCTTGCCAGTAATACACCTACCTCTGCATTTGTTGGTAAAGCAATAAAATATTTACTAATACCTAAATGTTTTAAAAAATATGAAATAGCTTTACTTTTGTGGTAACGTGCTTTATATAATTTATACAGTTCATCCCTATCCAGAGTATGCGTCAGGTTTTGAGTAAACGTAAATATACCCATCACAGTTTCATTAACGCCCATGACTGGAATTTTAATTAAATTTTGTAATCTTAATTGTCCGTTACTTGTTGTTGTTATTTCATTATGATTAATTGTTTGCTTTTTAGTTTTGACTAAATTATCAAAATGATCAACCTGATTAGCATAGCCTTCACCCCAATGTGGCAACATTATGTTATTAATGTCTTGGGCAGTATGACCAATTACCTGTTTTATGTTTTGTACGCCAAATGATGCCATGGTGTGTTCGTTACAGCTTAGGTACTGCTTAGTTTTTGCATCTTTAAAATGCGCTATATCTTTCATTACTGGAATTAATTCAAACACCAGATTTTCTGACATTGTTTTTTGATCGAACATAGTGTAACTCTCCTGTTATTTACTACAACAAAATACTAACCAAAAGTGTCATTATTCCTAATACCATTATATAGATACCTGGGAAATTATTAAAGTGCCATACATGAATAAAATAACTACATAATAGCGGTGCTGTTCCACCAACGATTGCGGGAGGAAACGTTATGCTAATTGCCATACCACGGTTTCTTATCTCTGGTGGGAAACTATCACATACCAGAAAAAGAGTATTACCATTAACGCACCCCAATAGTAGCGCAAAAATCAATTGCACTATGATAAGTACTGAGAATGAGTTTATGTGTTGCAGTAACAACAATAACGGATATAAGCTTAAAGTAAGGAATACTACACTAATTAGATAGGAGCGTTTGTAATTAGTGTATTGCCCGATATAACTAAAAAAGAGTACTGTGCTGGTTAAGCAAATTAAACCACAGACATTTACAATCATGGCCGTGGTATGAGCTACTCCCAGGAAATTTTGCAGATACGATGGCATCCATACAAATAAGATGTACACATTAGCTTCAAGAAAAGCTACCATCACCATACCTTTTAATATTTTACCAAAATATTGTTTGTGTATAATTGGTGTTAATGAGTTAACTGTATCTATAGTGGTAGGGATGTCTTTTCTGATATATAAAACTATCAACGATAAAGGTAATCCAAGTAAAAATGGTATACGCCAGGCCCAACTGGTAACAATTTCTGCAGTAAAAAATACGTATAGCAAATATACTGTAAGTGATGCAAGTAAGATGCCGACTCCGGATCCAAAATAAGGCAGGCTACAAAAAAATACGCGTTTTACCTTATCCGGTGAAGCTTCATACAGGTATGAGGCGCTAATTGGCAACTCACCACCTGCTGCAAAACCCTGAACAATTCGAAGTATAATAAGTAAAAAAGTTGCACTATACCCTATATTGTCGTATGTAGGAAGCATCCCTATCAAAAACGTTGGAATAGTCATAAGTATCAGTGAATGTTTAAGCGATATTCCGGCATGGAATTTATCGGCTCTACGCCCAAAATACAAGCTGCCAATCGGTCTTGCCAGATAGCCGATGCTAAACACAGCAAAAGCTTGAATTAGTGCCATGATATTTGATGTAGAGTGAAAAAATATATGCCCAATAACCGTAGCCAAATAAGCATAAACCATAAACTCATACCACTCCAGGACGTTGCTGGTAATGCCAATTTGTAATAAATGTCGATTTAATTTAGCCATAATATCTCCAAGCAATCACGACCTATCAGGATCTAACTCTGATATGTAATCATTACTTATTATGCTTTGAATTAAATTTTTCTATTTCTGATAACATTGGTGCTAAATTTTCGTTTTTAAGTTTAGGTATTAAAAAATTGAAGTCATCGGCACTATTGGTTTCTTTATAATTAGTCTGTAATGTTTGATCAATTAGCTTTGATAATTCTAAAGATGTCGGCATCTCTGTGAAATAAGTATCAAGCTCCAGGTATTTTAAAAAATAATTAACAGCGTCCTTACTTGTATAGTGATTTTTATATAGATCATATAAGGCGTTTAAGTCCAGCGTATCAGTTAGATTTTGAGTTATGGTAAATATACTGGAAGCTTTATTGTTATTTATAATTGGCATTTTTATGAGCGTTTGTAGCTGCATAAAACCGCTTTTTACTATCGTAACTTCTTTATGGCTGATTGTTTCTAGCTTCGTGCAGACTAAATGATCCATTTGATCAATTTTGTTTGCATATGCATCTCCCCAGTAAGGACGCATAAAACCATCCAGATCCATTGCCGTCAGACCTGCTATTTGTTCAGGTTTTTCCAAACCAAAACACCGCAAAGTAGAGGCGTTACAATTAATGTATTGTTTTGTTTTTGCATCTTTAATATGAGCTACATCAGTAATTGATGCCATAGCATCAGTTACAAAAGCATCAGTAATTTTTTTATTGGATAACATCGACATAACCCACCAAACCCTTTATTATTAATATTATAGTGGTATGTATTATAGCATAAAACACTGACTAAACACAAGCTACTTGCCAGGTTGATTTTTTACGGGAATATTACCTGTAACACCTTTTGGGTTTGATGTCGTATACTTCTGGTATGGCGCTCTATTTGCAAATATGGACGGTTACGTGAGGGTTTTTGAATCACCCATATAGCCTGATTCATTGGGTTATATATGTGGTTCGTTAAAAGAGCCCTCACGTATCGCGTTCATTCTTCATGCCGTCTATCATTTCACATCATTCAAAAACAAAACAACAACAAAATTATTACTTGCAATTTAGCGGTTAAATACTATATAATACCATGAAAGTAACTATATTATTAGAGGTTTTTAAAATGAGTAATTATCAATATGATGCCTATCAAATGGCGGTACCTTCACCCGAGATTCGTCAGCAGGTACTGCGTAATACATACTTATTATTAGCTTTGTCAATGATTCCAACTGCGATTGGTGCATTGGTGGGCATGACGTTATCTTTTAGTTTTTTAGCGGCAAGTCCGATAATGGGAACACTGTTACTAATTGGTGGTATGTATTTTATGATGTTTATGGTAGAGCGCAATAAAAACAGCTTTGCTGGTGTTGTATGGCTGATGGCGTTTACCTTTCTGATGGGGGCGCTATTGGGACCGTTATTAACCTTTGCGCTTAGAGTTCCTAATGGTGCAAGTTTGATTTTACTTGCTGCAATTTTGACATCGGCTGTATTTTTTACCATGACGGCAATTGCTTTTACCGTTAAAAAAGAAATGAATTTTTTAACTAATTTTCTGGCAATAGGTGCAGTTGTATTATTTATTGCCATAATTGCCAACATTTTCTTAAGAACTCCTGGACTATATTTGATGATTTGCGGTGCTTTTGTGATTTTTTCATCACTTATGATATTATGGCAAGTAAACCAAATTGTGCGTGGTGGGGAGACTAACTATATTTCCGCAACATTGTCAATCTACATTAGCTTATATAACTTATTTACCAGTTTATTGCAGATTATTCTGGCATTCACTGGTAATGATAGAAGATAAGTTGTCATTCCCGCGAAGGCGGGAATCCCTTTATATAATAGATAGATTCCCGTTTGCACGGGAATGACACATTTGCGGGAATTACAGCCGAGCAGTTTGAATAATTATGGAATTAGCCACGTTTCCGGGTAGCCCCTTCAAATTAAATAGCGCATTTAAGCCAGCTGGCGATCAACCACAAGCAATTGATGGGTTGCTAACTGGGCTAAATGACGGTTTACAGTTTCAAACGCTTCTGGGTGTCACTGGAAGCGGTAAAACCTATACAATGGCCAATATTATTGCCAGAAGCGGCAGACCAGCTCTTGTTATGGCGCATAATAAAACCTTAGCTGCACAATTATATTCTGAGTTTCGGGATTTCTTTCCACAAAACAAAGTTGAATATTTTGTATCTTACTATGATTACTATCAACCAGAAGCTTACGTACCACATAAAGATTTATTTATCGAAAAAGATTCCAGCATCAATGAGCATATTGAGCAAATGCGTTTATCTGCAACCAAGTCATTATTGGAAAATCATGATGTAATTGTTGTGGCAACAGTATCGGCAATTTATGGTATTGGTGATGAAAAAGCTTATCAACAAATGATTTTACATGTCCGCGAAGCTGAGAAAATCAGTCATAAAATGATTATTTCACGTTTAGTTAGTATGCAGTATGAGCGCTCAGAAGTGGAGTTTAAGCGTGGGACGTTCAGAATTCGTGGCGAAACTATTGATGTTTTCCCATCTGAGTATTTCGATCTGGCGCTTAGAATTTCTCTATTTGATGATGAAGTTGAAAATCTATATTTATTTGATCCGCTAACGGGTAAGGTAAAAGAACGAATTTCAAGATTTACAGTTTTTCCATCATCGCATTATGTGACACCCAGAGAAACAGTTGATATAGCTTGTGAGAGAATTCAGATAGAATTAGAGTTGCGGATAAAGGAATATGAAGCTGCAGGTAAATTTGTCGAAGCATTCAGAATCAAGCAGCGCACGGAGTTTGATTTGGAAATGTTAACTCAAACCGGGTTTTGTAAAGGTATTGAAAATTATTCAAGACATCTAACCAATCGCGGCCCTGGCACTCCGCCGCCTACCTTAATTGATTATTTGAAATCTGATGCAATTTTGTTTATTGATGAATCACATGCAACTATTCCGCAAATTGGCGGGATGTATAATGGTGATAGGGCCAGAAAGCAAAATTTGGTTGATTATGGTTTCCGATTACCATCGGCAATGGATAATCGCCCCTTACGTTTTAATGAGTTTGAGGCAAGAATGCCACAAACGATCTTTGTATCGGCTACCCCTGGATTATATGAAGCAGAACATCAGGATAATTTAGTTGAGTTATTGGTACGTCCTACCGGCTTGGTTGACCCGATTATTGAGGTTAGACCAGTAGAGTCTCAGGTAGATGATTTACTAAATGAGATTAACATACGGCAGAAAAAAAATGAGCGTGTATTAGTCACTACGTTGACAAAGAAGATGGCAGAAAAGCTAGCTGAATATTATAGTGAAAATGGAGTAAAAGTCAGGTATTTGCATTCGGATATTGATACTGTGGAACGAGTTGAAATTATTCGTGATTTACGTTTGGGGATTTTTGACGTATTAATTGGGGTCAATCTGCTACGTGAAGGCTTAGATATGCCAGAAGTAAGTTTGGTGGCGATTCTTGATGCCGATAAAGAGGGTTTTTTACGTTCAGTTCGATCGTTAATTCAGACTATTGGGCGTGCTGCACGAAATATTAATGGTATGGCGATTCTGTATGCTGGTAAAATCACCAACTCGATGGCACAAACTATAGAAGAGACTAATCGGCGGCGCGAGAAACAAACAGCATTTAATTTGCTACATAATATTACACCGCACACTGTGATCAAGCCCATAAATGATATAATTGATGGTGTTTATCGTGAAGCTGCAGATAAAAAATATGAAGTTGGGTTGCCTAAACACTTGTCAGATAAAGAATTAACTAAATTAATTAAACAAGTCGAGAAGAAAATGAAATTGCATGTGATTAATTTGGAATTTGAGCAAGCGGCTTTATGCCGTGATGAGCTAAAAATGTTAAAAGAAGTGCTTCTAAGAGGAAGTTACTAGCCTGTAATTCCCGCGAGCTTGTGTTGTCATTCCCGCGCAGGCGGGAATCTCTGCTCTATAAAGATTTACGATAAGGAAAGTAAAATGAAGCCATTTATTATTGGAGTTGCTGGTGGTTCTGGCTCAGGCAAGTCAACTGTGACTGATCAGATTATCCGTGCAATTGGTCGTGAGAACGTATCGGTTTTCCTACAGGATAACTATTATCTTGATCGGGCGTCTCTGACCTTCGAAGAGCGTGAGAAAATAAATTATGACCATCCTGATGCATTTGATTGGAAGTTATTAAAAAAGCATGTAAATGATTTATGCCATGGCATACCCGTTGAAATGCCCAAATATGATTTTACTCAGCATACCAGAACAACCCAAACAAAGTTGGTGGTTCCGGAAAAGGTGGTTATTATTGAGGGTATTTTAGCTTTTTATGATGAAGCAATGTCTAATCAGATGGCGCTTAGAATTTTTGTGGATACTTCTGCAGATGTGAGGTTAATGCGTCGTTTAAAGCGCGATATTCATAATCGTGGCAGGACTTTGGATAATGTGTTAAAGCAATATACTCAGTATGTTCGACCGATGCATATACAGTTTGTTGAACCGACTAAACGACGTGCACATATTATTATTCCACACGGTTCAAATAAAGCAGCTTTAGAGATGATCGTAACGCGAATTCGTTCCGTAATCAATGGAGATCAGATTAAACTCGATTGTGAGTTTGAAGACGAGCATACAGAAATATAAAAGCCATGAAAAAATCCATGGCTTTTACAGATTGGCTGTCATCGCTACGTTACGCGTCCGTCATCGCGAGCTGCTACTCCTGTCATCGCGAGCGCAGCGTGGCGATCTTATCCTATATCTAGTAACTACATTTGATACTTGAGTCCAAGTAATAACACATTCGTATTACCTTGCAGTCCAGCTGATTGACCGTAGTAGTACAAATCAGATAAATTTACAGCAACATTTTTAGTGACATTCATGTCGATACCAACTCCAGACATGAAACTCCAACTGGATTGAGTTGAAGCTGGAAATTTAATGCCGGCGGCAGGAACACTTCCGCCAACTGGACCAGGAGCACTATAAGCGCCACCGACCTGAGCAAATACATCGAACATTTGACTAAGAGGCATAGTACCTTTTATTGAGGCATCATAAAGCTGTACATTTTGGTTATACGGCCCACCGGATTGAGTTAAACCTGTGGTACCAATTTCAAATGCCCAGAATTGATCAAAATTATATCCGCCGTCTAAGCGAAATGTAGTGGTTGGAAAAGACTGGTTGTTCCAACCCATTCCAACTCCAGCGCCAACGTAGAGACCATTACCTTCGCTTGTTGTGACATTACCAGTAGAGGAAGGTGCGGCAGCGGTGGTAGTAGTAACTGGGCTGGCAGGAGTTGTAGTAGTAACACCGCCGCCTGCTGTATCATCAGCCATTACGACAAAAGCTGTAGATGCCAAGATTAAGGTTAATATTTTTTTCATAGACAAGAGCTCCCAAAAAAGTCAAAACACATAAGTCATGGATTCTATCATAGGTGTTATTATGGCGCAATATTTTTTCAAATAAATTTTTCTGAGAGTCCGTCATCCCCTCACATAATACGCAATCCCCGGAATATATGTCATTCCCGCGCAGGTTGGGACCCATATCCCCACCTGTGTGGGAATGACGCCGGACTACGGAAATCCCGTATTGCAAATTTTTTAGGTAAATGCTACAATGTAACTGAGGTTTAATGTGAAACCAAAAGTTTAAACGATCAAATTATAAATAAGACAAATTTTTAAGGAATTTAAAATGAAAACGAAGTTTAGTATAATTTCTGTGGCATCAGATCCAAATTTAATAAATAAGGGTGTAGCTAAAACAAAACTAAGAAGTTTATTTGCAATATTGCTTTTATCTACGAGCATGACTTGGGCTTTTCCATTCCTGGAGGGTGGAGTTTGTAGAAGTTCTACAAAGACTAATCTAATAGTTGATTGGCAAAATACTTATTTGCCAGATGGAATTGAGTTACGGATGAGATTTTCTTTGAAGGGAGATGGTAGTAAAACAAGCACATCGGGAAATGATAATCCAATGTTCTTGGCATCAAGTAATAAAATATCACCGCCCACAAGACTTACATATACAAGGTTTCCTGACGGTACATTTAAGCTTACTGAAATGAAAAAGGATAGTCATAGATGCGGTGGTTGGGGAAATACTGAGACGTGGAAGCTCTCCTGGTGGCAGTCTAACAAATGGATTTTTGAGAGGCAAGATGCTAGGGGTAATCCTACTATTAACTATGGAAGTCTAACTTGTAATACAAATTATGGAGATATAAGGGGTATGACGGGTCATGAATTGCTAGCCAGTGCACTGGCTTATAAAAAGACTGTGATAATTGAATGGGTAATGAAGGATGGTGGCATGGCTGAACTTTCTTCACACAGTAGGCAGGAGATTAAGGGTGGAGGGATAGCCGTCGTTAATTATTATAGCCTAAAAGTTACAAGGCAAGACGGAGTGGGGAGCAGGACATTACGTACATACCCTGCTGAAAGCTCGAAGATTCCTGACAATGCTGTTGATAACCTGGCATTGTGGGATAAAGCGATCAAAACAATTACTGTAACGACGCCGGGTACTTCTACTGCAACTACTACCCTTACTACATCAGAAGCCGCTACTGAGTTGATAGAGCCCACAGCGTGTGCATCAGCTGCGACAGATCAGGCTGATGATGTTATAACATCAACAGCTACAGCTACCATCACTGATGGTAAAGACCCCAAACAATGATAAGATCTACTATGATCATCGTTGAGTTGGGTGGATGCTGTGTGCTTATATAAATTTTGGTCGAATTGAATTTGGTATTGACAAATGATTGCGTATGATGCTACAATTATAACCGATAAGCATTTTATCACTAGTGTTTCAATTGCGTAAATTCCATTAAGGTACTTTTTCTTCGTATACTGAAAGGAACTTTGATTTTAGTTGTACGAATTTACGAAATTGGACATAGGTTGTAATCTAATTTTTTAAAATTGGACTCCGTTATATAAGGAAACAAAATGAAGCTAATAAATATGAAATATTTGCGTGTGGGCACATTTGTACTTTATGCGTGTGCTGGAAGCGTGGATTTAGCGGTTGCTGGTACTACCCCTCCCGACAATCCAGTACCAGGACCCGATTATACAGAACATTATCGAGTGCGTAATGACAGTAACGGAACTATCTACGACCTACAAGTTTCTGAGCAGGTTCGATCAACACTTACTAGTGATCAGACTTACCCACTATATTATTCTGATCCTGGTTGGCAACTCGAATCATTAGCGCCTGATCTGTACGCTCCAAATCATGATGGAGCACAGGTGAGTTATTATGTACATTCGCCTTTTAAGTCTATTGACAATGATAATCTTTGGCATGTTCACTATTGTCTCAATAAGGTGTGTTATGGGGATACTGATTACTGGGTTCATTGTGCTCTTAATTCGCATAATCCAGGTGATATGGGGGTAATTTCTATTGGTTCTCAGGGAGAGGATAACTTTGTTTCTATAAATTTACCGCCAAATAATAGGTGCGATTTCCACTTTTTACCAAACCCCTATTAGTAGTCCAAACTAAACGTGGTCCTGAAATAAGCCCCGAAAGGTTTATTCAGTTTTTTATATCCGCAGAGGCATTATAACGCCTTTGAAGTTTACTTCATTTGGTATAGTAACTAAAACACTGCGATTATTATCATAAAAAGCCCACTGTAGATTTTCTACATGGGCATTGCTCAGTAAATCACGCACAAACGAAATATTAAAGCTTAGTCTTAATGGTTCACTGCCTTGGTAATTAACAATAATCTCATCTTTTGACTCTTCCTGATCTTCGTTGTGACATGATATCGTCAGCATATCCTGATTAAGTTCAAAGGTTAGGGTTTTAAGTTTATCAATACCAATTACACCCACGCGTTCTACTGCAGTTAATAAGTCATTGCGGTTAATTAAACATAGTTTATCATTGGTAACTGGCACTACACGCTCATAGTCTGGGTATTTGCCATCAATGACTTTAGTAATAAGTTGTTTATTTTCAGTTTCAAAGTATACCTGATTATCAAAGAATTTGACAATTAGTGGCTCTGCACTATTTTCATCAAGCATCCGGCACAGTTCAACAATGGTTTTGCGCGGTATAATTGCACTGGTATCTTTTACTTCACCAGTTAAATCAGTTGTGACTAAACCCAAACGGTGTGCATCAGTTGCGACCAGGCGCAGTTGGTTATGTTTAACTTCAAATAACATTCCATTTAAAAATACGCGGCTGTCTTTATCGGCCATTGCATACTGAATTTGACCAACCAGTTTTTTAAATAATCCCTGACTAATGGTAAATTCGCTTTCGATGTCAGTATTTACACGAATTAATGGGTAGTGATCAGCTGGCATGCTTTGCAATACAAATTTGGCCATACCTGATTTTACCAAGATACGCGATTCCTGAACTTCGAATGTAACATCGGCAGATTCAGGGAAGGCTTTAAGTATATCTTGCAGCTTCTTGCCAGGAAGCGTTATAGTGAAATCTTCACCCGACATATCGCCAACTACAGTGATACTAGCTTGAATTTCCATATCATTGGCAATGATTACAATTTGATTGCCAGTTTTCTTTAAATAAACATTGGATAAAATTGGCATGGTTTGTTTTTTTTCGACAAAACCAGCCGTCAAAGTTAAAGGTTTAAGTAAAATATCTCGTTTAAGCTTCAGTAACATGATAGAGTCCTCTCAAGAAACTAAGTTTCTTTCATAATATAACCCGCTTAAATGCGGCTTTTGTAAAATTTCCCACTGGCGGTGCCAGCTTTAATTATTTAACATTTGAATGAGTAAATTATAATCACGGTCAAGTCTTTCATCACCTTTACGTAAGTTGATAATAGTTTTTTGGGCGTGAATCACGGTTGAGTGATCCCGTCCACCAAAAGCATTACCAATAGATGGTAAACTTAACTGTGTTAATTCTTTTGCCAGCGCCATGGCAACTTGACGTGGCCTGGCAATTAGCTGTGTACGTTTACTGGATAATAATTCAGAAACTCTTATTTTATAAAATTCGCATACTGTTTTTTGGATATCATCAATAGATACACTGCGATTATCAATCGCTAAAATATCCATTAAAGCTTCTTTGGCTAATGCCAGGCTAATTCCACGACCTGAAAACTGTCCATGATAAGTAACTTTATTCAATGCGCCTTCAAGTTCACGAACGTTAGATTTAATATTTTGAGCAATATAAAAAGCAACATCATCATCCAGATTCAGGCGGTTTTTTATGGCTTTTTGTTTAAGGATTGCCACGCGCATTTCCAGTTCTGGTGGTTGTATTTCTACAGTTAAACCCGAAGCAAATCTGGATAAGAGACGCTCAGGCAGTGCGCTAATATTTTTTGGGTAGGTATCACTTGTCATGATAACTTGCTTGCCCTTATCTAATAGGGTGTTGAATGTATAAAAGAATTCTTCCTGGGTTTTAGTTTTATCCCCAGCTATAAACTGAATATCATCCATTAAGAGTAAGTCTAGTGAGTTATAATATTTTTTTAATGCTTCAAAGCTCTTACTCATTGAGGCTTTAACCACATCTTCAATATATTCATTAGCATGCAGATAACGAATTTTGGCTTTTGGGTTTTTAGCGTGTACGGCATTACCAATAGCTTGCATTAAATGCGTTTTTCCCAGACCCACACCACCGTAAATAGATAATGGGTTATGGTTTTTATTACCTGGCTCTTGCGTTATATGCATCCCAATGGCATAAGCCAGCTGGTTGGAGTTACCACGCACCAGAGAATCAAAGCTATAGCGCGGGTTTAATTTAGTGGCAAGCTGCAGGCTATCTTGAAGTTCTTTGTCCATTTTTTTGCTGGATTCTTTTGTTTTAACCGTAGACGTACTGCTAACTACTCTTTTTTTATTCTCACTACTTGAGTCAACTAATAGTTCAGCAACAATGCCGCCGCCAGTTAGCTCACTAATAATATTGCTAATTCTGTCCCAGTATTTATTTTTTATAAAATCCTGAACTAAGCGATTATTGGCACTAATTTGTAGTTTATCATTATTAAGTTTGGCATTTAACTGTTTAAACCATGTGTTGTAATCTTGTTCCCCAAATTGGTCTTTGAGTAGAACAAGGCATTGCTGCCAGATGATATCTATTTCAAGCATAACTTTCCCGTATTTTTATATTTTATAATTAATACATGATTTTACTATATGCTGTAAAACTGCGTATAAATTTAAAAAAGCATTGTCATCCCCGACTAGATCGGGGATCTATTTGCCCAGATTCCAAGTCTTGCTGGGAATGACAGGCTTTTCGATGAACAGCCCTGAAAAAAGCCTGCATATGAAAAATATGCAGGCTTAATAGAATTAAGAGTAAATTAATTATCTTTTTGCGGCTTTTTTAGCTGTATTACTTGCAGCATTTGTTGCTGATTTAGTATTCTTATTGGTAAACTCAGATATTCCGGCGGCCATTTTATTTAATGTTTCCATTGCTTGATTAGTACTATTAATCCAATTTTGCATTGCATCTGCTCCAAAATTTGATTTGGCTGTTGGATTTATTTTTGAAAGTTTTTCTGTGGCACTAACCATATTTTTTTGTGCGTTTTGAATGCTAGATTCAAACATTTTACTAATTTTGCTTTGAGTTTCAGTAATGATTCCACAAACATTGCGGCAACTAGACATATTGTTTTCAACTGTATTTTTAGCTAGTTTGTTAACTTTTTCAAAGAGTTCTTTTGGGTTAGTAATACCAGTCATTTCTTTCAATGCATGAGTCGTTTCTTCCAGAAATTTTTTAGAAGCTTCCAGATTGACTTTAGTTAATTTTTCGATACTTGCCAATGAAGTTTTTAATACTTCACGAGTTGTTTCGATTGATTCGTCTGAGGCTTGTGTAAACCCGGCATTAGTATTATTCATTTAAATTTCTCCTATTAGATTTAAATTATGTATTGTCATCCTAGTTATTGTCATTCCCGCCTAGATATTGTGCCATCCCCGGCTGCGATCGGGGATCAAGGATCTAATTGCCTAGGCTCCAAGTCTTGCTGGGAATGACAAGTCCGTTTATTGAACAGCCCTGCAACTGGTAATTTAAGTTGGCAAGGATATGCTAAATAGTATATAATATCATGTTAAACTTGTCAGTGACCAAGGGGTAATGACAACTGAACATTATACCATTAATTTAAGGTAAGGTAATATTTTTATGCGAAGAAAAAATGAGATGCGGTTGATAAAAAAATATCAAAATCGCCGCCTATATGACACAGCAACTAGTACGTATATTATTTTGGAAGACATTAAACAGATTATTGTTGAAGGTGACATGGTTCAGGTAATTGACGTTAAGACTGGTGCTGAAGTAACCCGTAGCGTATTGCTACAGATTATTCTGGAAGAAGAGGTTAATGGAGTTCCAATGTTTTCCAATGAATTCTTATTTCAGATTATTCGTTTTTATGGTAAATCATTTCAGTCAAGCTTAAGCCCATTTTTAGAGCAAGGCGTTGATTTATTTAAAAAGATGCAAAAGCAATTTTATGAACAAATTAGAGATTCATACGGTAAAGAGCGCTTGCCATCAGGTGCTGGGCTATGGAGTGAATTTATGTCACAACAAGGTCCGCAATTAGAGGGAATGATTAAAGATTATGTGCAAAATAATACGAATGCATTTTTAAAAGTGCAGGAACAATTACAAAAGCAAACTGAAAATGTTTTCAATTATCTGCCGTTTCCATTTAACCTGACCGATAAGAAGTAGTATTATGTCCGATCATGCAAAAGTAGGGTTTATCTCTTTGGGTTGTCCCAAGGCTTTGGTTGATTCCGAAAACATTTTAACTCAGCTTAAAGCTGAGGGCTACGAAGTAGTTAATGAATACAGTAGTGCCGATATCGTTATAGTAAATACTTGTGGATTTATTGATTCAGCGGTAGAAGAATCATTAGGTGCAATTGGTGAAGCATTACAAGAAAATGGTAAAGTTATTGTTACCGGATGTCTGGGTGCCAAAGATGGGGTTATTACTACCAAGTACCCAAATGTTTTGGGTGTAACCGGACCTCATGCCACTGCTGAGGTGATGGATTTGGTGCATCATCATTTACCCAAACCACATGATCCATTTATTGATTTAGTTCCGGATGCAGGCGTTAAACTTACACCTCGTCATTATGCCTATCTTAAAATTTCGGAGGGGTGTAACAATACTTGCACGTTTTGTATTATTCCGGATATGCGTGGTAAGCTTGATTCATACCCAATTGGCGATGTGCTAAATCAGGCACAAAAGCTGGTAACTGCAGGGTGTAAAGAACTATTGGTTATTTCGCAGGATACCAGTGCCTATGGTGTGGATATTAAATATCGCACTGGATTTTTTAATGGTAAGCCAGTTAAAACCAAAATGCTGGATTTATGCCAGGAATTGGGTAGATTAGGCGTTTGGGTTAGATTACACTACGTGTATCCTTATCCACATGTAGATGAGATTATTCCGTTAATGGCTGAAGGTAAGATTTTACCGTATCTGGATATTCCATTTCAGCATGCAAGTCATCGTATATTAAAGGCGATGAAGCGTCCGGCAAATGTTGGCAATGTGTTAGAGCGGATTGCCAAGTGGCGGCACATATGCCCAGATTTGGCGATTAGAAGTACTTTTATTGTTGGCTTTCCGGGAGAGACTGAAGAAGATTTTCAGGAATTATTAGACTTTTTAACTGAGGCTCAGTTAGAAAAAGTAGGATGCTTTAAATATTCTGCGGTAGAGGGTGCAAAAGCCAATAATTTGGGTGATCCGGTACCAGAAGAGGTAAAAGAAGAGCGCTACCATCGGTTTATGCAGCATCAATTAGAAATTAGCCGAAGCAAATTAGCTAACCGTATTGGTAAGACGTATGATGTATTAATTGATGAAATTAATCGCAAGTACATTGTGGGCCGGACTAAATATGATGCTCCAGAAATTGATGGATTAGTTTATATAAAAAACAATGGACTTAATCAGGTGGCAGTAGGGGATATGGTACAGGTGCAAATTACTGGTAGCGATGATTATGATTTGTATGGTAAACTGTGTAAGGTAAATTTTTAATATAGGAGTAAAAAATGAACAAAAAATCCTGCTATACATTCGTTGGCATCTTTCTCGTATCGTTGTCATGTTTAAATCAGGCTGCAGCATATACGGTTGGAAATTGTAAATTTATTCCATCACAAGAGCTAGAAAGCGTGCTTACTGCAAATTTTAAAGATAGTGTTTGTAAACAAGGGCGTTGTACTTTTTCGTGGATAAAGGGTTTAAGTGGCAAAAGTAAAACAAACATAACTGGCAATGAGCTTGTTAATTTATCCCAGGAGAACAAGGAGTTTCGACATATAGGAGGTCAGTGGCATGTGGTTTCAAGGAATGGTACTATATCTAAGCTTGAAGTTATTTCTCACAACAGTAAATTACAGAATACAATTTTTGAATTCTATAGATTCTGGAAAACACCTGATATATGGAGTCTGGGGTACTCTTTCGGGCCCAACGCCACTGGTTCTTTTCAGCCTAAAGAAGGAATTGTTTGCGAAGAAAGTGAAGTCCCAGGTTCTGCTCCATTTGAGCCTGATAATATGTCTTATTGCATGTTTACTTTGAAACGTGGTGACAGGTTGAAGCAAAAAAAGATTGCCTGGGGCCGTGATAAAAATGGGGGCTTTATGATTTTACCTAACTTTTCTACCGCTACACTAACGCCTGACACGTTCACTGGTGATACTATTGGAGGTAATTATCACTTTACACTGACAGATATGGATCCGCTTGGTGAAGATCTAGCGGGGTATGATATTAAAATTACGGTGTCAAGTAAGAATGGTAGCTCACGGGCAGATATAGCATATTCTAAAAAGGAAGGGGGAAAACGGGGAGGAGGTTCTTCTATAGTGCCTGAATCTGTGGGGTGTGAGATAGCTGCTGCTTCTACTACGAAACCAGAAGAAAAAGAAGAGGGAGTTGTTAATAAACCGGCGGCGACAGCTAACGTAACCACGACGACATCGCCTAGTGATCATCCCGGCGGGCTTGATTAAGTTTTTCATTCCCAACTTGGTTGGGAATCCAGAGAAATACAATAAGGCTGCTGTGGTAGCAACCTTTAATCAGTGCAACATAACAGCTCAAAAATATTAAGCGGTCTTTTCAACCTGACCAAAGTCAAGTTCAACTGAGGTGTCACGCCCAAATATTTGTACATTAACTCTAAGTTTAGTTTTGTTATAAAGAACTTCTTCAATGCTGGCATTAAAATCAACAAACGGGCCATCAATAACGCGTACTTTTTCACCGACTTCAAATTCAACTTTATGTTTAGCTTTTTCTTTGGTTTGTTTAACTTGATTTAAAATGTTATCTATTTCTTTTTGTGAAATCGGAACTGGTTTTGAATCTTTGGCAACGCCAACGAATCCGGCAACTTTAGGCGTTTTACGAATTAGTAAACCAAATTCATCGTTGTAATCCATATTTACCAAAACATAGCCTGGAAAAATCTTACGATCCATCTCACGTTTTTTACCATTTTTTATTTCTTCTACTTTTTCTTTTGGTACCAGGATATTATGTTTTTTTAAGTATTCATCAATTTCCAGCTCATCATTCATGTCTTGGCTTATACCAAAAGCTTGCTTAAGTTCATTAGCTTTTGTCGCATTATTTTCCGATTGATAAGCAGTAATTTTTTTACTGATATTTGAAGTGATTACGCTTTGTACTCGGTCTTCCATATTGGTTGCCACTTGTACTACATACCATGCTTGAGCCATTATTAACTAGCCTTTCCAAGAATAACGCTATAAAATAGCCACGCCAAAGAACTGTCAATGGCCCATAAGAATATAGCTAAAACTACTACAAATAAAATTACTATCCAGGTAAATTGAATTGCTTCTTTACGTGGAGGCCAAACTACCTTGCCTAACTCTCGCCATGAATCTTTTACGTAGCCATGTAAATTTAAGCCCGTTGATGATACAAAATAGAAAATAACAAATGCAAGAGCGAGTGATGCTGCAATAATTCCCCATTTGAACCAGATGTTTATTTTTAATGTATAATATAAACTAATCCCACCAATAATAACAATTACGGCCAGATAATCAAATATATGATTTGGTTTTTTTGCTTCTACTGTTTTTACAGTTGTATTCATATTCCTTATTTTCTCAAAAACTTGTTGTCATCCTCGCGCATGCGGGGATCTCTGTTGTACCATAAGGAGATTCCCGCCTACGCGGGAATGACATAATAAATTAGTGGCAGGTCAAGAGGGCTTCGAACCCCCAACCTTCGGTTTTGGAGACCGACACTCTACCAATTGAGCTATTGACCTAAATTGTTACTACCATTTTGATAGTAACTTTCTTTTATAGATTATTTATGCAATAACCTTAGAAACTACACCCGCTCCTACTGTTCTACCACCCTCACGGATCGCAAAACGTAGACCATCTTCCATGGCAATAGGCGCTATCAATTCTACATTAATACGCACATTGTCACCCGGCATAACCATTTCAATACCATCT
>Ga0134126_10000662_pt1 | contig 43558 bp, 36 predicted proteins | sample KB31752_FD_96881 | JGI IMG/M metagenome (GOLD analysis project Ga0134126, IMG submission 96881) | Terrestrial soil microbial communities with excess Nitrogen fertilizer from Kellogg Biological Station, Michigan, USA - KB3-175-2 | ecosystem: Environmental > Terrestrial > Soil > Unclassified ...
GGCTCGGCGGCGCGGGCGCGCGCCACGAAGAGCCGGATTGCATCGTGGCGCAGGGCCGCCGCGAGCTCCGCGGTCTCGTCGGCAGGAAACTCCAGCGGGCTCAGCCGGTAGCTGCATTCGCCGTCGAGCCCGAGAGGCTCCTGACTGGTCGCGAGGATGCGGGCGCCCGGCACGGCGCGCAGCAGCGCCTCCGCCTCCCGGGCCGCGGCCCCGATCAGGTGCTCGCAGTTGTCGAGCACGAGCAGGAGCTGCCGCCCACGCAGCGCCGCGGCCAGCCGCTCCGCGGTCCAGCGGCCGGCGCCGCTTTGCAGACCGAGCGCGGTGTTGATGGCACTCGCGACCAGGTCCGGATCGGTGAGCGGCGCGAGCTCCGCGAGCCAGACGCCGTCGGCGAACTCCTCGAGCATGCTGCGCGCCGTCTCGAGCCCGAGCCGGGTCTTGCCGATGCCCCCGGTGCCCACCACGGTCACGAGCCGGTTGTGGCGCAGCAGCTCGCGCAGAGCTCTGAGGTCGCTCTCCCGGCCGATGAAATCCGACACCGGCGCCGGCAGGTTGGTCGAGACCGGGCGCGCCGCCGCAGGCGCAGGCCCTGCCGGCGGCAGTGCCCGCCCCTGCGCATCGAGCGCGCGCACCTCGCCCGTGAAACGGTAACCCCGCAGCGGGACGGTGAGAATGAGGTTGCGGTCCTCGCCGAGCGCCTTGCGCAGCGCCGACACCTGCACCTGGATGTTGCTTTCCTCGACGACGGCACCCGGCCAGACGCGCGCCAGCAGTTCCTCCTTGGTGACCAGCTCGCCCTCCGCCTCGACCAGAATGAGCAGCACGTCGAACGCCCGGGAGCCGAGCGGAACCGGCACATCACCGAGGCGCAGCTCACGCTGTCGGGTGAGGAGTCGAAAGTGTCCGAACTCGAGGCAAGCCGCGCCTCGCGCAGTACCGTGCATGAATGAAGCTGTTCCGGGGAGCCCGGAGGGCTAAGTGCGAGCGAAATCCAGGCGGGAATTGTAGCTCAAAAGCCTTGCCGGCCGCGCGAGCGGCTGGCCGGCGCAAGGGTCCGTCGAGCCAGCATCCGCTCGAGCTCCGCTGCGGGTACCGCGGCGCTGTGCAGGAACCCCTGCGAGTGGCTGCAGCGCAGCCCGCGCAGCGCCGCCAGTTGATCGGCAGTCTCGACGCCCTCCGCCACGGTGACGAGATCGAACGCCGAGGCCAGCTCGACGATGCTCGCGACCAGCGTGACACTGGCCGCATCCGCCGGCAGCCCGCTCACGAACGAGCGGTCGATCTTGAGCACATCGACGGGGAGCTTCGAGAGCAACCCGAGGGAGGAATAGCCCGTGCCGAAATCATCGAGCGCAACGCGGATACCGGCCTTGCGCAGCTCTCGCAGCTTCGCGCTCGTGCCTTCCGGGTCCTGCAACAGCGTCGTCTCGGTGATCTCGATATCGAGCCCGAGACCGGCAAGCGGTGCGAGCCGCTCGGCGAGGGCCAGCAGGCCGTGCAGGAACTCACGCTGCTTGAGCTGCTGCGCCGATACGTTGACGGCGACGCGCATCGGGCCGCAGCCCGCCCCGCGCCAGCTCTCGAGATCTTCCACGGCCTTGAGCAGTGCCCAGTTGCCGAGCGGCACGATCATGCCCGAAGACTCGAGCACCGGAAGGAAGCGCGCCGGCAGAATCAGGCCCTCGGTCGGATCGCGCCAGCGCAGCAGCGCCTCGGCGGAGTCGATCAGGCCACTCTCGAGATCGATCTGCGGCTGATAATGCAGCACGAACTGCTGCTCCTCGAGCGCCGTCCGCAGCTTGTGCTCGAGCACCACTCGCCGCACGTTCTCGCGGCTCATCTCCGGGCGGTAGTCGAGGCAATGCTCGCCGGACTCCTTGGCGCGCTTCAGCGCCGCCTCGGCGCGCTGCACCAGGATCGCGCTGCTCGCGTCATCGCGCGAGTTCTCCGCCACGCCGCAACTCACCGACAGCCGGATCTCGCGGCCATCGATCGCGAACGGCTCCTCGAGCAGGACGGCGTCGAGCGCGAGCCGGGGGCTGTCGACCACCGGATCGGCGATGCGCTCGAGCAACACGAAGGTGCCGGCGCCGAGATAGCCGATACGCTCGTCCCCGCCGGCGTGGCGCTTCAGCCGCTCGGCGATGCTCTGCAGGAGCAGATCGCCGAAGCGCTGCCCGTAGAGGGTATTGAGGCTGCCGAGCCCGTGCAGGTCGAAGGCGATGACGGCTGCGCGCGCGGTGCCGTTGGCGCGCGGCGCGTGGACGTTGGGTGCGGTTGCCGTCGCCGCGCGCGGCGATCGCAGCTGCCTGTCTGCCCGCTCGCAGAACAGCGCTCGTTTCGCGAGCCCGGTGAGCGGGTCGAAGCTGGCGAGATACTGCGCGGCGTTGGCGTTCTCGAGCGAGTGCAGGGCGAACGAGAGGCTCGCGGCGATGTTCTCAAGCAGCCGTACCAACTCGCCATCGTCGGCCGCCGCCGGCTGCTGCGCGCTCAGCGTTAGCGCCGCCACCCGCCTGCCGTCGACGATCAGCGGCATCGCGATCAGCGAGCGAACGCCGCGCGCCAGCAACCGCTCGCGCAGCGCAACGGGCGTCTCCGCGCGGCTGATATCGGCGCAGACCATGACCTTGCCCGTGCGCAGCGCGCGCCCGGAGAGGCTGGGATCGGGCCCGGTGCCATCGCCGAGCTCTATGCGCTCCAGGGTCTCGCTGTCGAGCACCATCGGACCCGCGCGGTGTTTCATCCAGGCCCAGCGGCCGGTGCCGTCGACGACCCATAGGGCCGCACCGAAGAACCCGCCGAGCTCGGTCGCGAGCCGACACGCCTCCTGCAAGAGCTCCTCGCGATCGCGGATGCGGACCACTGCCGCATTGAGGGCGCTGTGCACCCGGACGATCTGCGCCAGCCGATCGAGCTGCTGCCGCTGGCGGCGAATCTGCGCCTGGGCGCGCAGCGCCTTCAGGCCGAACGCCAGATCGCCCGCGAGCTCCTCCAGGAGCGCGAGCTCCGATGAATCGAAAGCGTCGGGACGATTCGCGTAGATGCTGAGAGCGCCGATGCACTCCTCTTCGAGGAGGAGCGGCAGCGCCACCGAGGATCGATAGCCCTCCCGGTGCGCATCCTCCCGCCAGGGCGAGAAGTCGGGGTCGGTGTCGATGTGGCGGCACACCTGAACTCTGCGCTCGCGGATGGCGCGGCCGGTGGGGCCGTGCCCCTGAGCGTCATCCCTCCAACTGACTCGCAGGTGACCGAGATAACCGCCGCCGTGTCCGGCATGCGCGGCGACACGCACGGCATGATCGGCCTCCGCGAAACCGATCCAGGCGAGCCGATAGCCGCCCGGGCCGGTGAGGATGCGGCAGAGCTGCGCGAGCAGCTCCGGCTCATCGACCGCGCGTGCGAGCGCGCGCTTGCAATCGATCAGCATCCGCAGCTCGCGATTCGACTTGGCGAGCGCGACCTCGGGGCAGGTGGTGTCGGGACGCAGCGCCGCGGGCAAAAGCCCCCCGGAGCCCGGCCGGGGCTCATCTTCCAGAGTCGCGATGCTCTCTTGTATCGGCCTCACGGTGCACGCCCCGCCGCTCGTCGCGAGCGTACTACAAGGACCGGCCCGGCATGTGTACGCCGGCCCATCATGCGACGCGCCGCCACGGCACTTGCCTGGTTCCGTGACTCAGGTCATGTTTTCCACCAGCCGTTGCAGGCCGCCACCCTGCCGGACTGCGCTCAGCGACCTTCCCGGAATGCCTGGAAGCTGTGCGGCTCGATCTGCAGCTCGTAGCCGAATTGCCGCCCGGCCGTAACGGCCGCCGACTGCACCGGCTGCCCGTCGGCGCCCGTTCCGGTCGTCAGGTTGGTGAGGTGCCCGAAGCCACCCACCACCCGCACGGCGGCGGGACGATCGAGATAGGATTCCACCACGAAAGTCCCATTGCCATACTCGAAGAGGCTCACCTGCGAAGGCCCCTCCAGCCTCACCGGCAGATCCGCAGTCAGGTAGCGGCGCAACGCATTCAGCACCGGGGCCGGGAGGGAGTAGAAGTCGTTCATCTCCTCCGGCACGGCGAGGACATAGAGCTCGCCCCGGCCATAATGATCCATCACCAGAAGCGGCACGCCCGCCTGGGCGTCGATGCCGCGCAGCACCGCCCACTCCTCGTTGGTGTAGAAGTGGATGAGCGGGAAGAGAATGGGCTTTGACTGCCCGAGCACCGTTCCGGCGCCGAATCCGAAGCCTTCGACGTATTCGCTGGCCGCCGCAACATTCGCCGTCACCCGCATGTCCGTGACCTGATCGAAGCCTCTGTCCTGGATCGCGCGCAGGAGGCCCGAGGTGATGATCACATTGCCGCCGGCGCGCAGATGCCGCTCTATCTGCGGCACGATGTTGCGGTCGGTTGCGGCCGCCTGCGTCAGGAACACGGTCTTGCCCTGCGGCCATTGCGGATACATCTCGATGGGGATGCCCGCCATGCCCAAGGTCTCCGGCAGGAAGTCCTCGCCGGTCGAGTCGTAGGGCCGGTAAGTCGCGAGTCCCACCGGCTCCCCCAGCGCGCCCGCCGCATCGTCCGCCTTGCGCAGCGAATACTCGACCACGTCCGCGAGCAGCGGATCGCTCGCGCCCGGCGTGCCGGGCGCACCGCCGCAACACCGGCGCGCCATGTCGAAGTAGTCGAAGGTGGTCGGCAGGCGCTCCCACTCGTCGCGATTGCGCGGATCGGCGATGCGCAGCAGGTCCGTGTACTGGAAGAGATTGATGGCGGGCGCCTTGGCGAGGATCGTGTCCCAGAGCTGACTGGCGTAGCGGTCGAGGTCGTGCATCGCGATGGGATCGACCCAGCCGCCACCGTTGCGGCCCGGGGCGATGTTCTCGAAGTAACGGAAGATCTCGTAGCTCTCGTAGGGCCGCAGCTGCTGGTCGGTCGTCGACGCATAGCGCGTCTCATCGCCGGTCCAGATCTCGGGAAAGATCCGCGGCTCGTTCTTCAGATCGAACCCCATCTCCTGGAACGAGGGATAGAAGTTGGGGAACTTGATGATGACCCTGACCCGCGGATTCGCCGCCTCGGCGGGCTTCAGGATGAGGTCGCGCGAGACCTCGTCCATGGTGCGCATGCGAAACTGCGCCCAGCTCTGGCTACCCTTGGCGGCGATGTCGGCATCGCTCTTGGTGTTGAAGAAATAAAGATCGTCGAGCACGAAGGTGTCGAAATGCCGCGCCAGCAGGGCCGACATGCGGCTGGCCAGCTCGCGATCCCGGGGCACCGCGTAATCGAGGGTCTGGAATTGCGGGCTGCGTCCGCCGCCCAGCATCGCCATGCCGCCCGCGACGGCGACGCCATGGGAGACGAAGAACCGCTTCACCCGCGCCAGGGTCGCATCATCGGCGCTGACGCCGGATCGATAGTCCTCGATGAAGACCTGATCGACGTGCACCTTGCCGCTGATGACCTGCCAGCTCGCGCGCATCCAGGCGGGATCGTGCGCCATCCGCTGCACGACCTGCACCGGGATGTAGACGGTGACTTTGAAGCTGTGGAAGGGCTGAGGTGCCTCGTGCCCCGATGGTGCGCTCGCGGGCGCCGCCCGGCACGCCGCCGGGACGAGGGCGGGAGCGGCGAGGGCGAGCAGCACGGCGGCAACAGGCGAGCTTCTGCGTGGCGGCATTTTTCTCCTCCGCGGGCGATCGGGTTTACGGTCCCATCAGCATAGGTAGCGCTACCACGATACACCGGGACATGCCCGGAGGGAACGGCGGCGGCCGCTCAACCCCGCAGGGTGTCGATCAGCGCCGGCAACTCCTCGAAACGCTCGAGCGCGGCGATGCAGCGAATCTCCTCCGCCGGACCGCGAAGGTAGCCGTGCTTCATCAGCACGAAGGGTACGCCCGCCGCGTGCGCGGTCGCCGCATCGACCTCGCTGTCGCCCACCAGCAGCGCCGCCTCCGGCCGGCAATCGAACGCCTCCAGCAGCGAGAGCAGCACGCGCGGATCGGGCTTGCGGAACGGCAGCGAGTCGCCGCCGAGCACCCGCGCGAAATACTCCGCCAGTCCGAGGCTCTCCAGGATGGCGGCGGTGATGTGCGCCGGCTTGTTGGTGCAGACCGCGAGCGGGATGGCGGCCGCGCGCAGCGCCCGCAGGGCGTGCTCCACACCCGGAAAGGCGCTCGTCAGCGCGATCGCACCGGCCTCGTAATGCCGCATGAAGATCTGCGCCGCCTCGGCACGGTCCGGGTGCGCGCAATGCCGCGCGGCGAGGGCGCGCGCGACCAGTGTGGCGACACCGTCGCCGATCATGCGCCGCACCTCTGGCACCGGGAGCGGCTCGCAGCCGAACCCCGCCAGCATGCTGTTGATGGCCACAGCCAGATCCGCGGCACTGTCGATCAGGGTGCCATCGAGGTCGAAAACCACCAGAGAGAGCGGCATGCCCGTTACTTTAGCATTGCGTCACCGCGGCCTGCGGCTGCGCGGCGCGCGGCGGAGTGAAAATTGCTGCGCGCCTTCCCCCATGAGCGAGCACACGCGCAAAGACCGCACGACCCTCGACTATGTGCGGCCCGGCGCCGAGGAGCGCGGGCGGCTGCGGGAGACCTTCGACTTCAACGATGTCAACAGGGATGGCCGGCTGACCCTCGGGGAGTTCATCCGCTTCATGGAGTCGGTGGATGAGAATCTCACCGCCGCCGAATGCGAGGTCGGGTTCGACGCGATCGACACCAACCGCGACGGCGCGATCGGCTTCGACGAGTTCTACGCGTGGTGGACGCGAGGCTGAGCGACCGCGACGGCTAGTCCCTAGGCCGGCCGGTCCGGCTGCCCGAAGAACACGAGCGTCTGATAAGGAAACACGATCCGACCCGCCCGCTGATGGCGCTCGAACACTTCCCTGAGCCCCGCCATCAGCGGCCCATGCTCCGGTCGCTCGGGCGTGGGAGCGTACGAGGCGGACATGACCCGGCCCGCGAGGCCCTCGAAGTCGAGCACCTGCTCGTTGGGGAAGACGGCCCGCTGCGGCGGGCGGCCGAAGAAGCGGCTGATACCATCCTCCTGCGCGCGCAGTTGCGCGATGGCATCGTATTCCGCAGCGTAACGGCGCAGCAGCGCCTCGTACTCCTCCAGGAAAGGGATGAGACCTTTCGGCCGCTCGTTCCAGAGCAGCGCCGCCCAGGCGTCGGGCTTGAGGATCCGCAGCGCCTCGACTCGCGTCCTTTCCGGGTCGAACCAGTGGAACGCCTGTCCGGCGACGAGCAGGTCGCAGCATCGATCCGGCAGGCAGGTGTTCTCGGCGGTGCCGGGCGCGGTATGGAACTCTCCTGCGAGCATCCGCTCGGCGAAGGCGCGCATTTCCCGGTTCGGCTCCACGCCGAACACTCGCGCGCCGCGTTGCAGCAACAGGGCGGAGAGGATGCCCGTCCCCGACCCGAGGTCGACGACGGTCGCGCCGCGCTTCAGGCCGCAGCGCGCCTGCAAGAGGTCGATGGCGGCGTCCGGGTAGCTGGGCCGATACTTTGCATAAGCCTCGGCGTGGCCGAGGAATCGATCACTGGAGCTGAGCGGCATGCGAGGATTGTACGCCCGTTGAACGCCTCAGCGGCCGCGGCGCTCGGCTACACTGGCACGCGATGGTTCCCTGTCTGCTCAACCTCCGCGATCTCGGCGGATATCCGACCGTGGATGGCGCCATTACCAGGCGCCGGTCACTGCTGCGCGCGGACGATCTCGCACAACTCTCGCCGCAGGGCCTCGCCGCGCTAGCGGACTTCGGTCTCGAGACGGTGCTCGATCTGCGCTGGCCGGAGGAGATCGCCGCGGCGCCGAGCCCGGTGCCGCGGCAGCTTCCCCGGGTGCGCTACGAATCGGTCTCTCTGCTCACCGACAACCCCGCGGATTGGGGCGCGCTCGGCGGCTATTGCGCCAAGGAGCAGTGGAAGTGCGCCGTGCTCGAGCGCTTGCAGCCGCAGCTCCGGCGCGCTCTGGCGGTGATCGCCGCGGCGGGCCCGGGTCCCCTCCTCTTCCACTGCGTGGCGGGCAAGGACCGGACCGGTGTCATTGCCGCGCTGCTGCTCGCCCTGGCCGACGTGCTGCCGCACGCGATCGCCGCCGACTATGCCGCGAGCAGCGCGAACTTGCAGGATGCATACCTGCGCCGATACCGCGAAAGAGACGCGGCGATCGTTCTCGAGAACGTTCGCTGTCCGGAGGAGGCCGTCTACAACATGCTGGACTATCTGGACGGTGCCGGGGGAACACGCGCCTACCTGGGCGGCATCGGGCTCGCGGAAGTCGAGATCGACCGCCTGCGAGCCCGGCTGAGATAACGTCATTGCGCCGGCGGCTGAGGTGCGAACGTCACCTTCGTCGTCCAGTTGGGCATGCCCGGCACATCGGTATCGATCACCAGGTTGGCCTGGGCGCGCCGGTCCTTGGATGCCAGCTGCACCGCCGTCGGTATGCCGCAGGAGGCATCGATGGGGAAGTCGCTCACGACGCTGATGGCCTTCGCAGCCGCCACGTCCGCCTTGTCCTGACTCACCGGCTCGATGTGCGCAGCGGTGATGTGCGCATTGGCGTCGGTGACGATGTCATACTGCACCGCCCCCTGCCAGGCGCGTGTCTTCTTGTCGGGCTTGCCGGAGGTATCGATGGTGGCCTGGGCGGTGAGCGGGGGCGGCGTGAGATCGATCTGCCGCGGCTGCGCCGGATAGACCTCGTTCTTGGTGGCCACGCCCTGCAGCCGCCAGACCGCAAGGAATTGCAGCGGGAAGCTGTCCTTGCACTTCACCGGGAACATGGTCTGGTAGGTCCCGTCCGAGCCCGCCGTCAGCGGGACTTTCTGCCCGTCGGAGACCAGCCACAGATAGACCGGCTGGCTCACCATGGCTCCGCTGGTCACCTTGACCGTGATCGGATACATGCCGATATCGGCGTTGACCGGGAATTTTCCGGGAGTCTCGTCCTGCAACTGCACCCCGCAGCCGGCCAACGCGAGCGCAGCCGCCGCCACACAGGGAAAACCGATTAGTCTCCGCATGCCGCCCCCTCTTTGTGTTTTGGGCGCCGAGTCTCTCGGACCGGCAGCGGAGGAGTTTGACAAGTCAGGCCGGCCGTGGCAAGGGCGGAGGCTGGAATCGCGTAAACGAAAACGGGGGCCCGCCTTGCAAGCGCGGACCCCCGTCCGTTCTGCGCGGGACGCTTACTTCTTCTTGCGAGCGCCGGCTCTCTTGGCCGCCCGGAAGGAAATCCCAGCCCGCATGGCCTTCTGCTGAACGGCCGCCGCGGTACGCCCGAGCTTCTTCGCAACCTCGCTGGTCGGAGTTCCCGCTTTCGCGAGCGACTTCAAGGTCTTCAGCTCACTGGCGCTCCAGGACGCGCCATCGTTCGGGGGACGTTTCGCCATTACTCGATACTCCAGAAAACACCCAACTGTAGGGTCGGGGAGGAATCATACACGCTTTTTTCGAAAAAGGCGCGCCAACATGGCCAAACGCGGCCGAATCGACATGTTGTAGGGTCGGGTCAGTTGGGAGGGAGACTGCGAGCCAGCGCTTCGGCTCGAGTCTGCAGACGCCGCCGCCGACCGCCGGCCCGCCGCCGCGGCGCGACCCGCAAGCGTGCGCGAGCCGCGCCGGAGCACGGTAACTTTTGCAACACTCCAGCCGTCCCACTTGCGGGACAGTCTGTTACGGTTCGTGGCAGGTGATGTCGGGCCGCTGGGGGGGCGGCGCGGGGTGTCCGGCGGCGCCGGCCGCGCCGCCCGGACGATCCTGTCGCCGAATGGCGTCAGGAATTCCACTGCTTCCGAGGGTTGATTCCTACTTGATGCCCGCTGGCCGGATAACCCCCCCTCCCGAGGTCAGTAACGGTACTGGTCGGACTTGTAGGGACCGGCCTTGTCCACGCCGATGTAGCGGGCCTGCGCCTCCGTTAGCGTCGTGAGCTGGGCATCGAACTTCGTGAGCTGCAGCCGGGCCACCTTCTCATCGAGGTGCTTCGGCAAAACATACACGCCCACGGCGTACTTGCCCGGATGGCCGTAAAGCTCGATCTGCGCCAGGGTCTGATTGGCGAAACTCGAGCTCATCACATAGCTCGGGTGTCCGGTCGCACAGCCGAGGTTCACCAGCCGGCCCTCGGCGAGCAGGATGAGGCGGCGGCCGTCGGGGAAGATCACGTGATCGACCTGCGGCTTGATGTTCTCCCACGTGTAGCGCTTGAGGCCGGCGACGTCGATCTCGTTGTCGAAATGGCCGATATTGCACACAATGGCATTGTTCTTCATGCGCTGCATGTGCGTGTGCGTGATGACGTGGAAGTTCCCAGTGGCCGTGACGAAGATGTCGGCCTTGTCGGCCGCGTAGTCCATCGTCACCACGCGGTAACCCTCCATCGCCGCCTGCAGGGCGCAGATCGGATCGATTTCGGTCACCCAGACCTGGGCGGAAAGCGCCCGCAGCGCCTGCGCACAGCCCTTGCCGACGTCGCCGTAGCCGCACACGACCGCGATCTTGCCCGCCACCATGACGTCCGTGGCCCGCTTGATGCCATCGACCAGCGACTCGCGGCAACCATAGAGATTGTCGAACTTGCTCTTGGTGACGGAGTCGTTGACGTTGATCGCCGGGAACGCAAGGGTGCCTTCCTTCGCCATCTGGTAGAGACGCTTGACGCCGGTGGTCGTCTCCTCGGTCACGCCCTTGATGTGGCGGATGCGGGTGGAATACCACTTGGGATCGGCTTTCAGCTTCGCCTGGATGGCCGCATAAAGCGCCGCCTCCTCCTCGCTCTCGGGCTTCGCGATCGCCGCCGGGTCGCTTTCCGCGCGCACGCCGAGGTGCATGAGCAGGGTTGCATCGCCGCCGTCGTCGAGGATCATGTTGGTGTGGCCGCCGTCCGGCCAGTCGAAGATCCGGTGCGTGTACTCCCAGTAGTCGGCGAGCGATTCGCCCTTCCAGGCGAATACCGGGGTGCCGGCGGCCGCAATGGCCGCGGCGGCGTGATCCTGGGTCGAGAAGATGTTGCACGACGCCCAGCGCACGCTCGCACCGAGCGCCTGCAGCGTCTCGATGAGCACGGCGGTCTGGATAGTCATGTGCAGGGAGCCGCTGATGCGCGCTCCGGCCAGCGGCTGCGAGGGCGCATACTCCTCGCGGATGCCCATCAGGCCGGGCATCTCGGTCTGCGCAATGAGGATCTCCTTGCGGCCCCAATCGGCGAGCGCGAGGTCGGCGACCTTGCAGTCTCTCGGGGATGCGGTGGATTTGAGTGTGGCGTTCATGGTCGGGTGCTCCAATGACTTGGGTGAGCGCCGTGTAGGGATGCGCGCGCTTCTGAGCCTGGCAGCCGGCGGGGCCCGATGTCCCGCAGGTCTGTCGCAACGCTCCTCAGAAACGCGCCGCCGCACCGCTGCGGCGGGATGCGTCTGGCGCCCGGGCCGGCGGCAGCTCCGCCGTGCCCGGGCGCCGGTGTTCAGGCCGCCTTGGCGCTCTTCGCCTCGGCGGCGAGCGCTGCCGCGCGATCGGTGCGCTCCCAGGTGAACTCCGGCTCCGTGCGGCCGAAGTGACCGTACGCGGCGGTCTTCTGGTAAATCGGGCGCGCCAGATCGAGCATCTCGCGCAGGCCGAACGGCGTCAGGTCGAAGACCTTGCGCACGAGGGCGGTCAGCCGCTCCCGCGACAGGCGGCTGGTACCGAAGGTCTCGACCATGACGGAAGTCGGCTCGGCGACGCCGATGGCATAGGAAATCTGCACTTCACAGCGCTCCGCGAGGCCCGCCGCAACGACGTTCTTGGCAACATACCGCGCCGCGTAGGCGGCGGATCGATCGACCTTGGAGGGATCCTTGCCGGAGAACGCCCCGCCGCCGTGCCGGGCGTAGCCGCCGTAGGTATCCACGATGATCTTGCGGCCGGTCAGGCCGCAATCTCCCACGGGACCGCCGACGACGAACCGCCCTGTCGGGTTGATATGGAACTTGGTGCGCTTGTCGAGCCACTTGGCGGGCAGCACGGGCTTGAGGATCTCCTCCATCACGGCCTCGCGCAGCGTCCGGGTCGACACCTCGGGACTGTGCTGGGTCGAGAGCACCACGGCCTCGAGGCCGACCGGCCGGTCGTCCTCGTACCGCAGCGTGACCTGGCTCTTCGCATCCGGACGCAGCCACGAGAGCTTGCCGGACTTCCTGACCTGAGCCTGGCGCTTGACCAGCCGGTGGGCCAGCGTGATCGGTGCCGGCATGAGCACGTCCGTCTCGTTGGTGGCATAGCCGAACATCATTCCCTGATCGCCCGCACCCTGCTTGCGCTCGTCCTTGCGGTCGACGCCCTGCGCGATGTCCGGGGACTGCTTGCCGATGATGTTGAGCACCCCGCAGCTGGCGCCGTCGAAACCCATGTCGGAGGAGTCGTAACCGATATCGAGCACGGTCTTGCGCACCAGCGCCTCGACGTCGACCCAGGCAGTGGTCGTCACCTCGCCGGCCACGATGACCACACCTGTCTTGACCAGCGTTTCGCAGGCCACGCGGCCGCGGGGGTCCTCTTTGAGAATGGCATCCAGCACGGCGTCCGAGATTTGATCGGCTACCTTGTCGGGATGCCCCTCGGAGACCGACTCGGAGGTGAAGAGATAGTCGTTGGCCATGTATCCGGTTCCTGGTCTTGAATGAAGCCTGAAATGCTCAGCGGCGCAGGGTGCGCGCCGCGGCAGCGGCCGCGGCCTCGCCGAAGCTCTCCGCCAGGCGCCGCTCGAGCTGTGCGGGCGTGGCGCGATGATTTTGCGTGCCGCGGGACTCTATCTTCAAGGCGCCCATGACGGCCGCGATCCGCCCCGTGGTCTCGAGGTCGAGGCCATGCATCAGGCCATGCAGGAGTCCCGCCCGATACGCGTCGCCGCAACCCGTGGGATCGACCACCGCGCAAGTCCTGGCGCAGGGAATGTCGAACTGCCGCTCGCGGGTGTGGATGACGGAGCCTTTGTGCCCGCGCGTCACGATGAGGGCCTCGACCCGCCTTGTCAGGTCGCCCACCGTCCAACCGGTCTTCTGCTGCAGCAGCTGCCATTCGTAGTCGTTGACCGCCACCCAGCTCGCCTGCTCCACGAACCGATCGAGGTCGGCCGCATCGAACATCGGCAATCCCTGTCCGGGATCGAAAATGAAGGGAATGCCCAGGGCGGCGAACTGTTCCGCGTGCTCGATCATTCCCTGACGCCCGTCAGGAGCCACGATTCCGATGACGACATCCTCCGCCTGCGCCACCTCGTTGAGGTGCGCGTGCTGCATGGCGCCCGGGTGGAATGCGGTGATCTGGTTGTCCTCGAGATCGGTCGTGATGAATGCCTGGGCGGTGAGCTCCGAGTCGACCAGCCGGATCTGCTCGAGCGGCACGCCGATGCGCTCCATCCACTCCCGATAGGGTCCGAAGTCCCTCCCCACGGTGGCCATCGGAACCGCCGGATCGCCGAGCAGGCGCAGGTTGTAGGCGATGTTGCCGGCACAGCCGCCGAATTCCCGGCGCAGCTGCGGCACGAGGAACGACACATTGAGGATGTGGATCTGCTCCGGGAGGATGTGCTCGCGGAAGCGCCCTTCGAACACCATCAGCGTATCGAATGCGGCCGACCCGCAGATCAGCGCCCGGCGCGGGCGGTCAGTCATGGGATTCCCGGGGAGGTCTCATAAGAACCTCCAATGATAAGTTTTGCCGCGGCCGGTGGCTATAGAGGGCCGGCGGAAGCGGCCGCCGAGGGCTCGGCGGCGGCCAAAAGGGCCACCCCGCGCAGCGCCAGATCGCTGAGACCCGCGCCTCGCCGCTCTTCGTAATAGGCGACCATCTGCCGGCGCATGCGCGGCTCCCAATAGCGCTTCAGATGCGCCGCGACATCCTTTGCGGCCTGCTCCGCGTCCCGCTGCGAAGCGAAATAGGCGCCGATCTCGTTGGCCATCTTGATCAGGCTGTCGATGTTCATGGGAGCTCCAGACGCCACGGATGAGTGTAGACCACGTGCTGAGATTCGCGTGCAAACGCCACCAGGGTCACGCCTGCGCGTTCCGCCACCCGCACCGCGAAGGCGGTCGGCGCCGAGAAAGCGGCGATGAATGTCACCCCGACCGTGGCGCTCTTCTGCACCATCTCGAAGCTCGCCCGGCTGGTCAGCAGCAGCGCACCGCCGGCCGGATCCTTGCCGGAGCGCACCCAGGCGCCGATGGCCTTGTCGAGCGCGTTGTGCCGCCCGACATCCTCGCGGACGAGCTGAATGCCTTTCCCAGGGAGCACCCACGCCGCCGCATGCACGCTCCCGGTCCGGGCGTTGATCGGCTGCAGGTGCGTCAGCTGGATGATGGCCTCGTGCAGCTCCGCAGGGCTCAGGCGGATGCCCGCCCCAACGGGTTTGAGGTCACGGACAGCCTGCTCCACGGTCTCCTCGCCGCAGAGTCCGCAACCGGTCCGCCCCGTGAGATTGCGCCTGCGGTCGATCAATGCCGAAAAGCGGTCCCAGGCGACGCTGACTCTGACCTCGGCGGCTTCCTCGCCGTAGGTTACCTCCACGCCCCGGATCTCGTCGGGTCGGACCACCAACCCTTCGCTCAACGTGAAGCCAACCGCATAGTCTTCCAGGTCCGCCGGAGTCGCGAGCATGACGGCGTGCGGCACGCCGTGATAGACCAGGGCGACCGGCATCTCCTCCGCGACGAGATCGCGCTCCCGTGTGAGCGTGCCCCGCCGCCAGCGCTCGACGCCGATCTCCGCAGCGACAGGCGGGCCGCCGTCGGCCTTGCCGCTATCCGCGATCGACACGTCGCGTCCGCCCCATCGCCGCCTCGCTCAGGCGGGCGCCGGATCGCGGGAACGCCGGCGCGCGGGTCGCGGCAGCGCCCGCTCCTCCGCGGCGCGCTTGCGCCATGCGTCCTTCTGATTGACCAGCACGACCTCGACCGCCGTCACTTTGTACTCCGGGCAGTTGGTCGCCCAGTCGGAGTTCTCCGTCGTGACCACGTTGGCGTTGGTCTCCGGGAAGTGGAAGGTCGTGTAGACGACGCCCGGAGCGATCCGCTCCGTGACCTTGGCGCGCAGCACCGTCTCTCCCGCCCGGCTGGTGAGCCCGACCCAGTCGCCATCGGAGATGCCGCGCACCTCCGCATCGTGCGGATGGATCTCGAGCATGTCCTCGGGATGCCACAGCACATTGTCGGTGCGGCGCGTCTGGGCGCCCACGTTGTACTGGGTCAACACCCGGCCAGTCGTCAGGATCAGCGGGAAGCGGCTGCTCGAGCGCTCGCTGGTCGGCACATACTCGGTGAGGCAGAATTTGCCCTTGCCGCGCACGAACTGGTGCACGTGCATGGTCGGCGTGCCCTCGGGCGCGGCGTCGTTGCACGGCCACTGGACGCTCCCGAGCCGATCGATCTTCTCGTAGGTGATGCCGGCGAAGGTCGGCGTCAGCCGCGCGATCTCCTCCATGATCTGCGCGGGATGGCGATAGTGCATCGGGTGGCCGAGCGCCGCCGAGAGCAGCATGGTGACCTGCCAGTCCTCGTAGCCCGCCTTGGGCGGCATGACCTTGCGCACCCGCGAGACCCGCCGCTCGGCGTTCGTGAACGTCCCGTCCTTCTCCAGAAACGAGGAGCCCGGCAGGAACACGTGGGCGAACTTCGCCGTCTCGTTGAGGAAGAGGTCCTGGATGATCACGCACTCCAGCGACTCCATGGCGCGCGTGACGTGATGGGTATTGGGGTCGGACTGGACGAAGTCCTCGCCCTGCACGTAGAGGGCGCGGAACGTGCCGTCGAGCGCCGCCTCGAACATGTTGGTGATCCTCAGGCCCGGCTCCGCCTGCAGCGTAACGCCCCACGCCTGCTCGAACATCCCGCGCACCACCGGATCGGACACGTGCCGGTAGGCGCTGAACTCGTGCGGGAAGGAGCCCATGTCGCAGGACCCCTGCACGTTGTTCTGGCCGCGCAGCGGATTGACGCCGACACCCTCGCGGCCGAGGTTGCCGGTGCACATCGCGAGGTTGGCGAGCGCCATGACGGCGGTCGAGCCCTGGCTGTGCTCGGTCACCCCGAGTCCATAGTAGATGGCGCCGTTCGGGCCGGCGGCATAGAGCCGCGCGGCGCGGCGCACGAGATCGGCGGGCACGCCGGTCAGCGCCTCCATCGCCTCCGGCGAGTTGCGCTCCGCGGCGACCAGCTCTTTCCAGAGCTGATACGACTCCGGCTCGCAGCGCTCGGCGACGTAATCGTCTTTCGTCAGCCCTTCCGTCACGATGACGTGGGCGATGGCATTCAGCATCGCCACGTTCGTGCCCGGCGTCAGCTGCAAGTGCACGTCGGCCGCGATGTGCGGGCTGCGCACCAGGCCAATGGCGCGCGGATCGAGAACGATGAGCTTCGCGCCCTGGCGCAGGCGCTGCTTCATCTGCGAGGCAAACACCGGGTGACCGTCGGTGGGATTGGCGCCCACGACCATGATGACGTCCGCCTTGGCGACCGAGGTAAACGCCTGGGTGCCGGCGGACTCGCCGATGGTGCTCTTCAAGCCGTACCCGGTCGGGGAATGGCACACACGCGCGCAGGTATCGACGTTGTTGTTGCCGAAGGCGACGCGCACCATCTTCTGCACGAGGAAAGTCTCCTCGTTGGTGCAGCGCGAGGAGGTGATGCCGCCGATCGAGTCACGGCCGTACTTCGCCTGGATGCGGCGCAGCTCGCTGGCGCCGTAACGGATCGCCTCCTCCCAGGAGACCTCGCGCCACTCGTCATGAATGCTCTTGCGGATCATCGGCTTGAGGATGCGATCCGCGTGCGTCGCATAGCCGTAGGCAAAGCGGCCCTTCACGCAGGCGTGTCCATGATTGGCATCGCCATCGCGGGCGGGCGCCATGCGCACGACCTCGGTCGCCGCGCCGTCGCCGCGGACTTCCGCCGTGAAGCTGCAACCCACCCCGCAATACGCGCAGGTCGTGGTGATCGCGCGCTCCGGCTGCCCGAGCCGGATGAGGGACTTCTCCATGAGCGCCGTGGTGGGGCAGGCTTCCACACAGGCTCCGCAGGAAACGCACTCGGATTCGAGGAATGACTCGTCCTGGCTGGCGGCAATTTTGGATGCCAGGCCGCGCCCCTGCACGGTCAGCGCCAGGGTGCCCTGGACCTCATCGCAGGCCCGCACGCAGCGCGAGCAGACGATGCACTGCTCGGGATCGAAGATGAAGTAGGGATTGCTCTCATCGCGAGCCATCGGCGCGCGCGCGGGCTGCGGCCCGTATGACGTCGAGGTGAGGCCGACCCTCTCGGCCACGTCCTGCAGCTCACACCGCTCGCCGGCGGGATCGAGCGGATGCTCGGAGAGGTAAAGATCCAACACGCCGCGGCGCAGCGCCGTGAGCTTGTCCGACTCGGTCCGGATCTTCATGCCCGGGGCCACCGCCGTCGTGCAGGAGGCCGGATAGCCTTTGCGCCCTTCGATCTCCACCAGGCACATCCGGCAGGAGCCGAAGGCCTTCAGGGTGTCCGTGGCGCAGAGTTTGGGCACCTGCGTGCCGGCAACCGCCGCGGCACGCATGACGGAAGTGCCGGGAGGGACCGTCACGGGCTTGCCGTCGATCTCCACCGTGACGGCCGCGCCCGTCTCGGCGGACGCCGGCGTTCCGAGATCCTCGTAGTCGATCGCAAACATGGTTAACTCCGAACGCGAAAGTCTTCCCTGAAGTGACGCAACGCGCTTTGCACGGGGAACGGGGCCATGCCGCCCAGGCCGCAGAGCGACCCCTGCACCATGAGCTCGCAGAGCTCCTCGAGCTTGCGCACGTTGCCTTCGGCATCCTGGCCTTCGAAGATCCGGTCGATGACCTCCATGCCGCGCGTCGAGCCGATGCGGCAGGGAGTGCACTTGCCGCAGGACTCGATCGCGCAGAACTCCATGGCGTAGCGCGCCATCCGCGCCATATCGACGCTGTCGTCGAAAGCGACGATGCCGCCGTGCCCGAGCAGCGCGCCAATGCTGCCGAGCGCCTCGTAATCCACCAGGGTGTCGAACTGCGAGGCCGGGATGTAGGCCCCGAGCGGCCCGCCGACCTGCACCGCCCGCAGCGGACGGCCCGAAGCGGAGCCGCCACCGTAGTCATAGAGCAGCTCCCGCAGCGTCAGCCCGAACGCCCGCTCGACCAAGCCGCCGCGCTTGATGTTACCGGCGAGTTGGATCGGAAGGGTACCCCGGGATTTGCCCATGCCGAAACCCGCGTAGTACTCGGCTCCGCGGTGCAGGAGGCTCGGCACGGTCGCGAGCGTGATCACATTGTTGACGATGGTCGGCCGGCCGAAGAGCCCTTTGATGGCCGGCAGCGGCGGGCGCACGCGGACCTCGCCCCGCCTGCCCTCCAGGCTCTCGAGCATGGAGGTCTCCTCACCGCAGATGTAGGCGCCGGCTCCGAGGCGGACCTCGAGATCGAAACGCTTGCCGCTGCCCATCACGTCGGCACCGAGATAACGCGCCTGGTAGGCGGCCGCGATGGCCTGATTCAAAGCGCGATGCGCGTGCGGATACTCCGCGCGCAGATAGATGAAGCCCTGAGTGGCACCGACGGCGAGCGCCGCGATCGTCATGCCCTCGATCAGGCTGAGCGGATCACCCTCCATCAGCATCCGGTCGGAGAACGTGCCCGAGTCACCCTCGTCGGCGTTGCAGGTGACGTACTTCTGGCCGGCGGGCTGCTCCAGCACGGTCTTCCACTTGATTCCCGTCGGGAACGCCGCCCCGCCCCGCCCGCGCAGGCCGGAGTCGATGACCGTCTGCACCACGGCCTGCGGGCTCAGCGCGAGCGCACGGCGCAAGCCTTGATAGCCGCCGTGGATCACGTAGTCCGCGACGCTCGCCGGGTCGACCACCCCGACGCGCGCGAAGGTCAGCCGCTGTTGGCTCGCGAGCCACGGGATCCGGTCGGTGGGGCCCAATGACAGCGCGTGTGCGCCGCCGTTCTGGAAGTCGGCATCGAAAAGTCCGGGAACATCGCCGGGGCTGACGGGCCCGTAGGCCATCCGGCCGTGCACCGTCGCCACTTCCACCATCGGCTCCAGCCAGTACGCCCCCCGCGAGCCGTTGCGGATGAGCTGCAGCTCGAGTCCTCGAGCCGTCGCCTCACGCGCGATGGCGTGCGCGACTTCGCCCGCGCCGAGCGAGAGAGCGCCGGCATCACGGGGTACATATGCGGTAAAGGTCATGCGGGAGTGGTCACCTCTTGCGGTCGGCCTCGGAGAGCAGCGCGTCCAGGCGCTCCGGAGTCACCCTGCCGTGCAGGCTGCCGTCGATCATCACCGCAGGCGAGCACGCGCAGTTGCCGAGGCAATAGACTGGCTCCAGCGAGAAGCGCCCGTCGGGTGTGGTCTCATGGAAGTCTACTCCCAGCCGCTGCCGCGCGTGCGCGGCCAGCGCTTCGGCGCCCACCGCCTGGCAGGATTCCGCCCGGCATACGCTCACGGTATGCGCGCCAGGCGGCCTGCTGCGGAAGTAGTGATAGAAAGAGATGACGCCGTGCACCTCGGCGCGCAAGAGGTTGAGCTCCGCCGCCACGAGCGGGACTGCCGCCGGCGGCACATGGCCGAGCTGCGCCTGAATCGCGTGCAGCACCTCGAGCAGCGGCCCGGGCCGCCCCTTGAGGTCCGCGGCGACCCTACGAATGATCTCGGCGTGCTCGGGGACCAATTTGTCCATGTCCCGAGTATACGTCCTGCACGGGCGCCGTCTCCTTCCCCGCCCCCGAGCCCCTTGCCCGCTGCTCCGACTGTTCGATTTCCGGGACGTCGCGCCGGTGCCGCGGGCGCCATTGAGAAAGCCGTCACACCGCGAGCTGGCCGGCGTGATGCCGCAGATGGTCCTCCATGAAGCTCGAGATGAAGTAATAGCCATGGTCGTAGCCTTCGTGCCGCCGCAGCGTGAGCCGGATCCCCGCCTTGCGGCAGGCCTCCTCGAGGAAATGCGGGTGCAGCTGCGCCTCCAGGAACTGATCCGCCAAACCCTGATCGACCAGGATCGGCGGCCGCCGCGGCCCATCCGTCACTCTGGCGGCCAACTCCGAGGCGTCATAGGCCGCCCACTGCCCCTCATCCGGACCCAGATAGCCGCTGAACGCCTTCTGTCCCCATGGACAGCGGCGCGGCGCGCTGATGGGGGCGAAGGCGGAAACCGACCGATACCGGCCTGGATTGCGCAACGCGATCGTGAGCGCCCCGTGCCCGCCCATGGAGTGGCCGAAGATTCCCGTGCGATCCGCGCGCGCTGGAAAATGACTCTCGATGAGCGAGCGCAATTCCTCCGTGACGTAGGTATACATCCGGTAGTGCCGCGACCACGGGTCCGCCGTCGCATCGAGATAGAAACCCGCGCCGACACCGAAGTCCCAGGAGTCGCTGTCGCCCGGCAGCTTGACGCCGCGAGGGCTGGTGTCCGGCGCCACCAGCATCAGGCCGAGCTCGGCGGCCACGCGCGGCGCGCCCGCCTTGATCATGAAGGTCTCCTCGGTACACGTGAGGCCGGCAAGGTAGTAGAGCACCGGCACCGGCCCCGATTTCGCCTGCGCCGGCGTGAATACCGCAAAGCGCATGGCACAGGCGGTGCTGGCCGCCTCGTGGCGATAGAAGCCGACCGTGCCGCCGAAGCAGCGATGCTGACTGATGACTTCGAAAGGCTGGCCGGCCATGGGATGTCTCCGGTGAGTGCCGCGGAAGGGCACCTTATACCGTTGTCCCGCGGCGCTTCCAGCCTGGCGGCTGCCCCGAGGCGCAGTGTCACGCGAGCGGAACAGCCCATCCGCCCCCGAGCGCGCGGTAGAGCTGCACGAGGTCGGCCGAGACGGCGGTCGTCGCTTCAGCGAGCGCCACCTCGTTCTCCTCCTCGGTGCGCTCCGCATCGAGCACATCGATGAAGCTTGCCACTCCGCTCTCGTACCGCTGGCGCGCAAGCAGGCGCGCGTTGCGGCTCGCCGTCACCGCCGTCTCCAGGGACGCGCGCCGCGCCTGGTCCGCGCCGTACGCCGCGAGCGCGTCCTCCACCTGATTCAAGGCCGTGAGCACGGTCTGCGCGTAGATGACGGCCGCCTCCTTGGCCTGCACCCGCCGCAACTGCACGGTCGCGTGCAGCCGCCCGCCCTCGAAAATCGGCAGCTCGATCGCCGGACCGAGGCTCGCGAAACGGCTCGCCGTGCGGATGAGTTGCGACAGTCCTTCCGACTGGTACCCGCCCGCGGCGGTGAGCGTGAGCTGCGGAAAGTAGCTGGAGATGGCGATGCCGATCTCCGCGGTGGCCGCATGCAGGTTGGCCTCCGCCTGGCGGATATCCGGACGGCGGCGCGCGAGCTCCGCGGGCAGCCCGATGGGCACGTTGGGCGGAACCGGCGGAACCGGTTGCGCCTGGCCGAGCTCGGCGCGCAGCGCCTCCGGCGGCTTCGCCATGAGCTGACTGAGCTCGTTGATGTCGAAGGTGATTTCCCGGTCGGCGAGCGGGACTTCCGCCTGAGTCGTACCGACTTCCGCCGTCGCATTCTCGACGTCGAGGTCGGAGGTCAATCCCGCGTTGCGCCGGTCGCGCGTGAGCTGCAGGAGGTCGCGCTGCGTGGCGAGACTGCGCACCAGGATGGCGCGGCGAGCCTGCGCGCCGCGCAGGTCGATGTAGGTGGCGGCCACGTCGCTCACCATCGAGAGCAGCGCCGCGTGCTCCCCTTCCACGGCCGCCTGCATCTGCGCGTTGGCGGCTTCCAGCGCCCGCCGCTCGGTCCCGAAGAGATCGAGCGTCCACGAGGCGCCGAGACCGAGCTGATACTGGTTGTAGGGATTCACCAGGGTCGGCGGCAGACCCGGGAAATGCAGCCCGAAAATGGCACCGCTCGGCGTGTTGGTGCTGAGCCGCTGGCGCGACCAGGAGGCGTTGGCCGAAAGGTTGGGCCAGAGGCCCCCGGCGACGACGGCGACCTGCGCCTGCGCCTCCTCGATGCGCAGCACGGCCTCCTTGACGTTGAGATTCTCACCGGCCGACTGCTCTACCAGCGAGGTCAGTGTCGGATCATTGAAGGTCGACCACCACGCGGCCGTGTGTGCAGGTTCCGGGCTCACGTGGGCGGCACCCTCGGTGCCGTTGCCGGTCGCGGTGGCCGACCATTGCGCCGGCACGGCCGGCTTCGGCTCGACGAAGTTGGGGCCCATGGCGCAACCGGCCAGGGTGCAGCCGAGAGAGGCGAGCACGAGAGAGCGTAATGTTCGTCTTGCCATGCAATCCTCATCTTCCGGCGCGCTTCGCGCCGCTACATTCTCGGGGTTCGATTCGAACCCCGTTAAGACCCGCGCGCCGCGCGTTACAAGCGCTTGAAGAGCCAGGAAGCGGCCGCCAGCGTGGCCGCGGCGATCGCCGCCAGCGGCCAGAGGTCGGGCATGAGGACGCCGGCCCCCGCTCCCTCGAGGTACACCCGCTGCGTGATGTCGATCGCATAGCGCAGCGGATTGATGAAGGTGAAGTATTGCAGAGACAGCGGCATGTTGCTGATGGGCGTCGTCAGACCGGAGAGCAGCGCGAACGGCATGATGAGGATGAAGGAGAAGAGCATCGCCTGCTGCATCGTCTGGCAGAGCGCCGAGACCACCAGCCCCACGCCCACGGCCGCCAGCACGAAGAGCGTGAGCCCGGCGTACAGCGTCAGGAATGAGCCCTGGAAGGGGATGCGGAACCAGACCTGCGCGACCAGGAGCACGCCCGTCGCCTGGATGATGCCGACCAGCATCGAGGGCAGCGCCTTGCCTGCCATGATCTCGGCCGGCCGGAACGGGGTCACGAGCAGTTGATCGAAGGTGCCCTGCTCGCGCTCGCGCGCGACGGACATCGCAGTCAGCATGAGCGTCTGGATCATCGTGAGGGTGCCGATCAGCCCCGGGATCATGTTCCAGCGCGTCACCAGGTTGGGGTTGTACCAGGCTCGCGCCGCCACCATCACCGGCGGCCCCGCCTGCCCGTGATCGGCCCGCCAATCGGAGTTGAAGTCATCCACCACCGACTGCGCGTAGCCGAGCGCCGTGCCCGCAGTGTTGGAATTGCGGCCGTCGGCGATGATCTGCAGGTCCGCCCCGCCCGCCTGCAGGCGGCGCGCGAAGTCCGCCGGAATCTCGATCGCGAGCAGCGCGCGCCGGTCGTCGATCGAGTCGCGCACCTGCCGCTGCGTGCTGAGGTTGGCGACCCGCTCGAAGAGCCTCGTGCCGTCGAACCTCGCCAGCAGGTCCTGCGAGGCGGTGCTGTGCGAGCGGTCGAGCACCGCGTAGGGGATGTGACTGAGGTCGTAGGTCGCGGCATACCCGAAGAGCAGGCACTGCAGGATGGGCGGTATCAGCAGGCTCATGCGCGCCCGGCGGTCCTTGAGCACCGCGAGGAGCTCCTTGCGGGTGAGCGCGACGATCCGCAGCAGCGATGCCAGCATGAGCTCAGCCCAGCCTCTTGTGCGTGACCGCGCGGCTCGCGTAGCCGAGGAGCCCCAGCATGACCGCGAGCGCCGCCGCGTTGGGGAGGATGACGGGCCAGATGTCGCCGGCGAGGAACGTGGTCTGCAGCAGCGCCACGTAGTACCTCGCGGGCAGCAGATAGGTGAGCGCGCGGATCACCGCCGGCATGCTCCGCAGGTCGAAGAGAAACCCCGAGAGCATCAGGGCCGGCATGAAGGTCGCGAGCATGGTGAGCTGGCTGGCGACCAGCTGATTCTTGAAGTAGGAGGAGATGAGGAGCCCGACGCCGAGCGCGACCAGCACGTAGAGCATGGAGCCGGCCACGAGCACGGCGAGGGAGCCCACGATCGGGACTCGGAAGAGGAACTTGGCCGCGACGATGCACAGCAGGAGCCCGAGCACCCCCAGCCCGAAATACGGGACGGTCTTGCCGAGCAGGATCTCGCCGCTGCGCACCGGCGTGACGAAGAGCGCCTCGAAGGTGCCGCGCTCCCATTCGCGCGCCACCACCATGGCGGTGAGGAAGGCGCCGATCAGCGTCATGACCAGAACGACGAGTCCGGGCACGAGGAAGTAGTGGCTGTCGTTGGCGGAATTGAACCAGAGGCGGCTCTGAACGCCGACCGGTCCGTTGCCCGCCGAAGTGCCCTCATCCGCCGACTGGCGCGCGGACCACGCGCCGACCGCGCCGTCGACGTAGGATTCGATGATGCGGGCGCGGTTGGCGTCACTGCCGTGAACCACGAGCTGCACGCGCGCATTGCCGGCGCCGTAGCGCCGCGCGAAGTCGGAAGGGATGGTGAGGATGCCGTCGACTCTGCCTTCCATCATCAGCCGCTCGGCGGCTTGCGGGGAGTAGACCACCTGCGGGTTGAAATAGGACGAGAGCGTGAACGCCGCCAGAAGATTCCCGGCCGGCGCGGAGCTGTCCTCCATCACCACGGCGAGCGGTACGTTCCTGACATCGAGCGACAGCCCGAAGCCGAAAAGGAGGATGAGGATCACGGGCAGCACGATGCCGACCGCGATCGTGGCCGGATCGCGGACCATCTGCCGAGTCTCCTTCCTCACCAGCGCGAGGATGCGCCGCAGCTTCGGCCGCAAAGTGCCCTGGAGTCTCATGCGCGGGCCGCTCCCTCGCGGGCGCGCGCGGTCTCGACCACCGCAATGAAGGCATCCTCCATCGACACCTCCCGCCCGTCCCGGGCTCGCCCGAGCCGGCGGATCTGCGCCGGGGAGCCGCGCGCCAACACCCGGCCGCCGTCCATGATCGCGATGTGATCGCAGTACTCCGCCTCCTGCATGAAGTGGGTCGTGACGATGACCGTGACACCCTGCTCGGCGAGCGCCGTGATCCGCCGCCAGAAGGCGCGCCGCGCCAGCGGGTCGGCGCCGCTCGTCGGCTCATCGAGAAAGAGGATGTCCGGCTCGTGCAGGAGCGCGGCGCCCATGGCGAGGCGCTGCTTGAAGCCGCCAGGCAGCTCCCCGCTCGCCGTGCGCGCATGCCGTTCGAGATCGAACTGGCGCAAGGCCCAATCGATGCGCTCGCGGCGCTGCGCGCCCCGCAGGCCGTAGGCGCTTGCGAAGAACTCCAGGTTCTCCGCGACGGTGAGCGCGCCGTAGAGCGAGAACTTCTGCGCGACGTACCCGAGCCGCGCGCGGGCGGCGGCCCCGGCGCCGCTCACATCCAGTCCGGCGATCCTCAGGATGCCCGCGGTCGGCGGCGACAGGCCGCACAGCATGCGGAAGGTCGTGGTCTTGCCCGCGCCGTTGGGTCCCAGGAGACCGAAGATCTCCCCGCGCCGTACCTCGAAGCTGACGTGATTCACGGCAGTGAAGTCGCCGAAGGTCTTGACGAGATCGTGTACCTCGACGACAGAGCCTTCCACAGACGGCGCCAGTGGCCGCTGTAGTTGGATGTCAACGCCAGCCTCATGAGCTGCGGCCCCGCGCAACAACACCATGAATCCGTCCTCGAAGCGCGGCTCAACCGGCGTTGCCTCGAGGCCAGCGATCATGTCGCGGTCACGCCCCGTGGCCGGCTCCCCGGTGCGCACGAGCCTCACGAGTCCTCCGTCCGGCACGGCATCGATCACTTCGGGGTCATCGAGCAGCCGCGCCTGGAGGCTCCGGGCGCTCTCACCGGCGTTGGGGTCGAGCACGACGCTGCGGCCGGTCGCGATGCGCGTGACGGCCGCCGGCTCGCTCTGCGCGAGCGCCCGGCCCTCGTGCAGCACGAGAACTCGCGCCGCTCGCTCCGCCTCGTCCAGGTACGACGTACTCGTGAGGACGGTCAGTCCCTGCTCACGCACCAGGTGCTCGACGATGGCCCACAGCTCCCGCCGCGAGAGCGGATCGACGCCGACCGTCGGCTCATCGAGCAGCAACAGCTCCGGTGAGCGCACCAGCGTGCAGGCGAGGCCGAGCTTCTGTTTCATGCCCCCGGAGAGCCGTCCGGCGAGCCTGCCGGTGAAGCGGCCGAGATCGGTCATTTGCATGAGCTGCGGATAGCGCCGGCTGCGCTCCTCCGCGCCGACTCCGTGCAGGTCCGCGTAGAGATCGAGGTTCTCCTGCACGCTGAGATCCTCGTACAAGCCGAACTTCTGCGGCATGTAGCCGATCCGGTCCTGGACGCGCTGCGGCTGCGCCGCGGGATCGATACCGAGGACGGTCAACGTACCGGCGTCGGCGGTGAAGAGGCCGGCCATGAGACGGATGAGTGTCGTCTTGCCCGCGCCATCCGGCCCGACGAGCGCGGTCAACTCGCCGGCGCGCACCTCGATCGAGACGCCATCGAGCGCGCGCACTTCACCGCCGTTGCCTGGCGCGCGGAATACCTTGCGCAGGTCCTTCCCCACGACGACCGGGATGGCCATGTCAGGTCCGCGCGTGGGCGGAAGAGAGATACACGGTCGCCGGCATTCCCAACCGCAGGGAATCGCCCGGGTCTTTCACGAAGACGCGGATCTCGTATACGAGACTCGAGCGCAGGTCCTGCGTCTGCACCGTCTTCGGCGTGAATTCCGCGACGGGCGAGATGAAGCCTACCCATCCCTGGAAGCGCCTGCCCGGAAAGGAATCGACGGCGACCGCCGCCGGCATGCCGGGGCTCACCCGGCCGAGCTCGGTCTCCGAGACATAGGCCCGAACCCATTTGGGATCGGTGAGGGCGAGCGTGAGGGCGGTCTTCTGCGGCGAGGCCATGTCGCCGGGCTCGGCGACCCGCGATCGCACCACGGCATCGAGCGGGGCGCGCAGTTGCGCATCGGCGAGCTCCTGGCGCAGGAGGGCCACCTGCGCCTGCTCGCCGTCGAGCATCGCTTCCGCCTGCAGGACGTCCTCCTTACGTGGCCCCAGCAACGCGAGCTGCAGAGCCTTGCGGCTGACGATGACTTTGGCCGCGGCGACGTCGGCCTGCGCTTTGGCGTCATCGACGCTCAGGCGGCTCACCGCCCGTCCGCTGGAGCTGTTGAAGAGCGCCTCGATCCGCCGATAGTTGTCCTGCGCCTGGCCGGCGTCCGCCTGGGACAGCGCCAGATTCGCCCGCGCCTGGGCGATCTCCTGCGGCCGGCTGCCGTGATGCAGCCGCGCGACGACGGCGCGCTGCGCCGCCGCCTGCGCTTCGGCCTGCGCGAGCCGCGGCTGCAGGCGGCTCGTGTCCAGAGTCGCCAGGACTTGGCCCTTGCGGACGTGATCCCCTTCCTGCACGAGCACGCTGGCGATGCGCTGGCTGTCGTTGAATGCCAGGTCGACCTCGCGCAGGTCGACGTTGCCGTAGAGCACGATCCCATCGCCGGCGGCATGGCGGTGCGTGAGCCACCAGCCGATGGCGACCGCGGCCGCAACCGCCAGCAGGGCGACGGGGATGATTCTTTTCTGCATGCCGAACCGCGCTTTCCCGAGGAGACCGCTCGATCCCCTAATTTTCTATCATCCGATAGAAATCTGTCAAGTGATACTATTCCTGCACGACTGATGACGCGGACAGCTAAAACAAGGCGCCGCCGACGCCGCGCCGATGGCGGGTACGCCCGTGGCGAGCAGACGCGCCGGCGGCTCCTGGAGGCGGCGATCGAGCTCTTCGCGGAGCTCGGCTACGAGCGGGCCTCCACCCGCGCCATCGCGACCCACGCCGGCGTGAGCCTGCCCGCCCTGCAGTACTATTTCGGCGGCAAGGAGGGGCTGCACCGGGCCTGCGCCGAATACATCACGGAGGATGTGCGCACGCGGTTGGGACCGGCGACGGACCGTGTCCGCCAGGCGCTGAGCCGCCGCGACCTCGGACGCGCCGAGCTTCTCGAGCTGCTGCGCGCGGTCGTCGAGCCCTTTCTCGAGGGTCTCGCCACCGAGCGGCCGGAGAGCTGGGCGCTATTCTTCGCTCGCGCGCAGGGGGAGCACAGCGCCGGCTTCGATACGATCTTCCAACAGATCGGCGGACGGCTGCTGGCGCTCGTCACGGAGATCATCGGCCGCATCCTGGGCCGGCCGCCATCGGGGCCGGAAGTCGCGATCCGCGCCGTCATCGTCGTCGGGCAGCTCACGCTGGTGCGGCGGGCGCGCCCCATCATCCTGCGGGCGCTCGGCTGGCCGAATTTCGCCGGTGAGCGTCTGCAGACGTTGAAGGAGGTGATCTGGGACGGAATCGCGTCGAGCCTGTCGGGCCACTAGCTACTGACGAACCGCCGCCTTGCAGATGCGCTCGAGCAGCTCGCAGAAGCCGATGCCGGCTGCGCGGGCAGCCTGCGGCAACAGACTCGCCGCCGTCATGCCGGGAAGCGAGTTGGCTTCCAGGCACCAGGCGCTGCCCTGAGGGTCCAAGCGGAAATCGATGCGGCTGTAGGCGCCGAGCTTGAGGGCGGCGTGCGCGCGCACCGCGAGCTCCTGGACACTCGCTGCGACATCCGCCGGGAGATCAGCGGGAAAGACCTCGCGCGCGCCGCCGGCCTGGTACTTCGCCCGGTAGTCGAACACCTCCCCCGGAGCGATGATCTCGCCGATCGGCAGCGCACGCCCTTGCAGCACTGCGACGGTCAGCTCGCGGCCCGCAATGAAGCGCTCCACCATCACCTCATCGTCGTAGCGTCGCGCGAGCGCGAGGGCGTCGGGCAGCGCATCCGCCGACCGGACGACGCTCAGCCCCACCGTGGAGCCCTGCTTGTTGGGTTTGACGACCACGGGCCAGCCGATGGAGCCGGCGATCTCCTCCGCGCTCACCGGCGCCATCCTCCAGTCCGCCGTCGGTACACCCGCGGCGCGGAAAAGCCGCTTCGAGAGATCCTTGTCCATCGCGGTCGCGCTCGCGATGTGATTGCTGCCCGTGTAGGGGAGGCCCGCCAGATCGAGCACCGCCTGAATGCGGCCGTCCTCCCCCGCGCCGCCGTGCAGCGCGAGAAAGACCACGTCGACCTCCCGCATGTCGGCCGTCTCCGCCGCGAGCGCGGGCGAGCCCCGCCTCATGCCGGCGAGCGCCGCGCCGGACGGGGGCTGTGGACCGACGCCGCTCGTGAGCAGCCGTTGCTCGGCCGGCCCGGTGAGCTTCCCGGTCGCGGTATCGATCGCCATCACCTCGTGCCCGAGAGCGCGCAGCGCCGGGATGATCTGCGCCGCGCTCGCGATCGACACGTCCCGCTCCTCGCTCGTGCCACCAAAGAGAACCGCTATCTTCATGGTCCTGAATACCCTCGAATGCAACCCGCATTGTCACACGTCCGCGCGGCAAGGACGCTGGCGGATGACACGCCGCGGCGCAGCGGGTACGATTATCTTACCGGTAGCCGCGTATCGTGTGCGCAGGTCGTGTTGCATTCCAAAGCGCCTCCCAGGGGATCGAGGAGATCCTGGCCGAGGCGCGCGCCGAGGGCTTCGCCGTGAATGACCAGGAGCTCGAGATTGGCTTGCGTGCGATCGCGGTACCCGTGAGGAACGTGGTCGGCACGACCGTGGCCGCCATGAACGTGAGCGCTCGAGCCTCGCGCGTGACGCGGCGGGAGCTGCTCGAGAAGGCGCTGCCGCGGTCCGCGGCCGAGCGCCTCGGCAACCAACTCGCGCCCTCGCGTTAGGCCGGGGAACGAGCCGACATGGAGCTGCGCGACGCCGCGGAAGACGATCTCGCCGGACTCGTCGACATCTATAACGACGTGATCGCGACCTCGACCGCGGTGTATTCCGACACGCCGGTCACGCTCGGCGATCGCCGCGAGTGGTGGCGGGCGCGCCTCGCCGCCGGCTACCCGGTGCTGGTGGCGCGGGACGAATCGGGCGTGATCGGATTCGCGACCTTCGGCGATTTTCGCGCCTGGCCGGGGTATCGCTTCACGGTGGAGCACAGCGTGCACGTGCGGGCGGACCGGCGCGGCGGCGGCGTCGGCACGCGCCTGCTCGAGGCGCTCTTTCCCCGGGCCGCGGCCCTCGGCAAGCACATGATGATCGCCGCGGTCGATGCGGCGAACGGGCCGTCGATCCGCTTTCACGAGCGGCTCGGTTTCCGCCAGGCGGGCTGTCTGCTCGAGGTCGGCTACAAGTTCGACCGCTGGCTCGATCTGGTGTTGCTGCAGCGCCGGATCGGCGCATAGGCCGGCCCGATGTTCCCGAAGCTCACCCCGGCCACGCGGGCCATCATTCTCGTCAACGTCGTCGTCTTCCTGCTCGAGCTGGTGGCGGCCCGGCCCATCCTGTGGAACTTCGCGCTCTGGCCCTTGGCGCCGGATTCGCCCTTTCACTGGTGGCAGCTCGTGACCTATGCCTTCCTGCACGACCCCAAGGGCATCACACACATCTTGTTCAACATGTTCGCGCTCTATGTGTTCGGCCCGGCGCTCGAGCAGTATTGGGGCCCGCGACGCTACCTCGTGTACTACTTCGTGTGCATCATCGCCGCGGGCGCGACGCAGCTCGCGGCGGATTACTTCTCCGGCAGCGTCGGGGAGGCCATCGGTGCCTCCGGTGCCATTTTCGGCATTCTGCTCGCGTTCGCGATCCTGTTTCCACGGGTGCGGCTGCTCCTCTATTTCGCGATCCCGGTACCGGCGTGGCTCTTCGTCACCGGATATGCGGTGCTCGAGCTGTTCTTCGGCGTCACCGGCATGGAAGCCGGCGTCGCGCATTTCGCGCACCTGGGCGGCATGCTCGGCGGCGCACTGCTGCTGCTCTTCTGGCGCCTGGTCGATGGCAGCGGCCCCGGCCGGCGTTCGGTCTGAACGGAACTTTTTGCGATGACTGGCATCTACCGCAGCCTCGGAGGTGGCCGATGATAAGAACCGAGCATCTTTGCAAGCGCTATGAGTCGATGACGGCGGTGGATGACGTCACCTTCGAGGTCCGTCCGGGCGAGGTGCTCGGATTCCTGGGACCCAACGGTGCCGGCAAGACGACGACCATGCGCATGCTCGCGGGCTTCGTCACGCCGACGGCGGGCAAGGCCTTCATCTGCGGCCACGACGTCGAGGCGCAACCGCTCGCCGCCAAGGAACGCCTGGGCTACCTGCCGGAAGGCGCACCGAGCTACGGGGAGATGCGCGTGCGCCGCTTCCTGGAATTCATCGCGGATCTACGCCGGCTGGAGGGCGCGCGGCGGACGCAGCGGCTCGACTACGTCATCGAGCGCCTGCAGCTCGCCTCCGTGCTGGAGCAGTCGATCGATACGCTGTCGAAGGGCTTCCGCCGCCGCGTGGGACTGGCTCAAGCCATCATTCACGACCCGCCGGTGCTCATCCTCGATGAGCCCACCGACGGCCTGGACCCCAACCAGAAATTCGAGGTCCGCGCCCTGATCAACGAGATGGCGCGCGACAAGATCATCGTCATCTCGACGCACATCCTCGAAGAGGTCGATGCGGTCTGCAATCGCGCGATCATCATCGCGCGCGGGCGGATCGTCGCGGACGACACACCGCTGCAGCTTGCGGCGCGATCGCGCTACTACAACGCGGTATCGCTGCAGCTCGAGCGGCCGGAGCAGTTGGCTGCCGCCCGCGCCGCGGTGGCGGCCCTGCCGTCGGTAGCCGACGTCGAGGTGAGTGAGCGCGACGTGCGCCTCACCGCGCTGCCGCGCTCGGGCGCCGCGATCCTGACCGCGATCTCGGAGGTGGCGAGCAGCAAGGGCCTCGCGCTCAAGGAGCTGCACCTCGAATCCGGACGGCTCGACGAAGTCTTCCGCTCCATCACGGCATAACGACTCTAGACGGGGGCGCCATGCGCAACGTGGGCATCATTCTGCGCCGCGAGCTCGCGAGCTACTTCGCGACACCGCTCGCTTACGTATTCATCCTGATCTTCCTCGTGCTGGCCAACGCCTTCACGTTCTATCTCGGCGGCTTCTACGAGCGCGGCCAGGCCGACCTGCAGCCGTTCTTCGCCTTCCATCCCTGGCTCTACCTCTTCCTGATCCCGGCCATCTCCATGAAGCTCTGGGCCGAGGAGCGCAAGTCCGGCAGCATCGAGCTGCTGATGACCCAGCCGGTGAAGCTCTGGGAGGCGGTGCTCGGCAAGTACTTCGCGGCCTGGATCTTCGTGGCGCTCGCCCTGGCGCTCACCTTTCCGATCTGGATCACCGTCAACTATCTCGGCCATCCCGACAACGGCACGATCGTCGCCGCCTACCTGGGGAGCCTGCTGCTCGCCGGCGGCTTCCTCGCGGTGGGCTCCTGCATGTCGGCGCTGACGCGCAATCAGGTCGTGGCGTTCATCCTCGGGGTCGCGGTCTGCTTCGTGTTCCTCCTCGCGGGCTATCCCATGGTGGTGAATGCCTTCCAGAGCTGGGCGCCGCAGCCGCTCGTGGGCGCGATCGCCTCGCTCTCCTTCCTCAGCCATTTCCAGTCGATCGCGCGGGGCGTGCTGCAGGCGCGCGACCTGCTTTATTTCGCGATGCTGATCGGCTTTTTCCTCTTCACCACCACGGTCGCCCTCGACCTGCGGAAAGCGGACTAGGAGCGCGCCATGACGAAACGCTCGACACTCGGCTGGGGCGCGGTCATCGCGCTGGCGCTCACCTTCATCGGCCTCACCATCGTCTTCAACTACTCGCTGGCGGGCTGGCAGCTCGATCTTACCCAGAACCGCCTCTACACCATCTCCCCGGGCACCGATCGCATCCTGAAGAGCATCCGGGAGCCGATCGACCTCTATTTCTTCTATTCGGCCCAGGCGGCGCAATCCATCCCGCAGATCCAGCCCTACGGCCAGCGGGTGCGCGACTTCCTCCAGGAGCTGGCGCAGCGCTCCGACGGCATGATTCATCTGCACATCATCGACCCGAAGCCCTACTCGGTGGAGGAAGACCGCGCCGCGGAGCTCGGCGTCACCGGCACGGCGCTCAACGAGGCCGGCACCAAGTTCTACTTCGGCCTCGCCGGGACCAACTCCACCAACGGCCAGCAGGCGATCCCGTTCTTCAATCCGAGCAAGCAGCAGTTCCTCGAGTACGACGTCTCGCGACTCGTCTATCAGCTCGCGCATCCGAAGAAGCCGGTGGTCGCCTGGCTCTCGAGCCTGCCGATGACGGGCGGCTTCGATCCGCGCTCGGGACAGATGCGCCAGCCCTGGGTGGTGTACCAGCAGGCGCAGCAACTCTTCGACATCCAACCGCTGCAGCCGACCGCGACCGCCATCGACCCGGACGTGCGCGTGCTCGTGCTGGTCGATCCGAAGAACCTCTCGCCGGCCACGCAGTTCGCGATCGATCAGTACGCGCTGCGGGGCGGACACATCCTGGCGTTCGTCGATCCGGATGCGGAGACGGACCCGTCGGCGGCCAACCCCATGCAGTCGATGGGCGCCGATCGCGCCTCGCACATGGGAAGGCTCCTCGCCGCCTGGGGCGTCGGCTTCAATCCGCATGAGGTGGTCGCCGACCGCGGGCAGGCGCTCAACGTCGCCATGCGCGAAGGCGGACCGCCGGTCGAGGACGTGGCGTTCCTCGGCCTCGGCAAATCCTCCCTGTCGCAGAGCGATGTCATCACTTCGGGCCTGTCCAACGTCAACGTCGCGACCGCGGGCTACCTGACTGCGACCAAGGGCACCGGCGTCAAATTCGAGCCGTTGATGCAGTCGACCGCCGATGCGGAGCCGGTGCCGGCGCAGCGGTTCGCAATGCTGGCCGATCCGTCGGCGCTTCTGACCGGCTTCAAGCCCACCGGCCAGCGCTACATCATCGGCGCGCGTGTCAGCGGAATGGTGAAGACCGCCTTCCCTGGGGGCCCGCCCCAGGGCGTCACGCTACCCGCCGGCCGCCGCGACCTCAAGGCATCCGTCAAGCCGTTGAACCTCGTGGTCTTCGCCGACACCGACCTGCTGTCGGATTACCTCTGGGTGCGGGAGGAGGATCTCTTCGGGCAGCACATGTATGCGGCGCAAGCCAGCAACGGCGATCTGGTGATGAACGCTCTCGACAACCTCGCCGGCAGCTCCGACCTGATCAGCATCCGCGGCCGCGCCGGCTTCACGCGCCCCTTCCTGCGCGTCGAGGCCTTGCAGCGGGCCGCGGATGCGCGCTTCCACGATCAGCAGCAGCAACTGCAGGCTGAGCTGCAGCAGACACAGCAGCAGCTCACCCTGCTGCAGTCGAAGCGCAACGACAAATCGGCCCTTATCCTGACGCCCGCGCAGCAGCAGGAAATCGAGCACTTCGAGGCGGAGAAGCTGCAGATCCGCAAGCGCCTGCGCGCCGTCCAGGCGGGCCTGGTCAGCGACATCGACCGGCTGGGCACGGAGCTGAAGGTCATCGACATCATCGTGATGCCGGGCGTGTTCGCGCTCGCGGCGCTCCTCATCGCCGCCGCGCGCCGCCGTCGTTCCGCCGCCGTCCGGAAAAAATAGGATCCGCTCCCATGACCGCACGCCGCCTCTGCCTGCTCTTCGCCATCGGCATCGTCGTCATCGCGCTCGCCGCCTGGGTCTCGAGCCGCAGCCGCAGCGATGAGCCCTCGATCGCGGGCACCCTGGTCCTCCCCGGCCTCGAGAGCTCTCTCAACCAGGTGACCGAGGTCCGCATCACCAAGGCGGGCCACACGCAGACGACTCTGCGCCGTGGCGCGAGCGATTGGCTCGTCGGCGAGCGCGGCTACCCCGCCGACTCCGGCAAGCTGCGCCAGCTCCTCCTCGACCTCGCTTCGCTCAAAGCCGTGGAGCGCAAGACGCACATCGCGCGCAACTATCCGGTGCTCGGAGTCGAGAACGTGACCTCGCCCGAGGCCACCGGCGCACGCATCGACATCGTGACTCCCGCCAGGACCTGGTCGCTCATAGTCGGTAACTCCATGGATTCCAACGACTGTTACGTGCGGCTGGCCGATTCCGCGCAGAGCCTGCTCGCGAGCCCCCTGGTCCAGGCCGATGCGGACCCGAAGCTCTGGCTCGACCCGACGATTCTCGACATCGCGCAGAATCGGGTGCGCGAGATCGACGAACGCCCGGCCAAGGGCCCCGGGTTCAGCGCCTCACGCGCGAAAAGCACGCAGCCTGACTTCACCGTGCACGACATTCCTCGGGGCCGCGAGCTGACCGGCCCCGACGCCGCCGACACACTCGGCAGCGCTCTCTCCAACCTCACTCTGACCGACGTCCGCAAGAGCGCCGCCCCGCCCGCCGGCATCGCTCTCTCGCATGCCGTCTTCGAGACTTTCGACGGCCTGGAGATCGATGTCAGCGGCCACGTGGACGCCCAAAGCCACTACATCGACATCTCCGCCCGCGCCACCGCCAAATCGGCCGACGCCCAAGCCCGGCAAATCAACTCCCGCGCACGAGGGTGGGACTACGCCATCCCCGACTACCGCTACGATGAGATCTTCCCCAAAATGGATTCCTTCCTGAAGCCGCTTCCCGCCAGGAAAAAGGCGAAATAGGCGGACGCCCTATCTGGCCCTGCCCAGCAAGAGCAAGGTGACCGTGGCGAGCAGCGCAGTCGGAAGCCACGCGAGGACGACGGGATCGAGGTGAAACACGATCGTGCCCGGCTCGATCAACCGCTGCAGCAGGAAGAACACGATCCCGATCACCAGCCCGATCATCGTCCGCGTCCCCGCCCCCGCCGAGCGCATCGACCCCAGCGCAAAGGGAATGGCGAGCAGCACCGAGAATGCGATCGCCACCGTCCGCGCGATCTTCGACCAGAAGGCAAAGAGATACTGTCCCGCATCCAGCGAGTTGGCATGGAAGTACCCGACTACCTGCCACAGCGCGCGCAGCGTCAACTGCTCCGGATCCTGCACGGCGAGCCCGAGGAACCCCGCCGTGACGTTCGACTGCAGCACCTTCTCCCCAGGCGGACTGCTCGTCACCCCGTCCGCCGTGAAGCGCGACTCCGTGTAGCCGCCGAGGAGCCATTTGCGATGCCCCACCGCCGTGGCGCTCTCCGCATGGCCGATGGCGAGCAACGTGTGCTGGGGCGAGAGCTCGAATACCTGCATGCCGACGAAACGCCGCGACCCTGACTGCCGGGCGACGTTGAGGATGAGGTCCCCGTCCCGCACCCAGGCCCCCGCCCCGCCGCCGAACCCGACGCTGTTGAACTGGCTGAACGCCTTCTGCTGGTTCGCCGCCTCCTGCAGTTGCGGCGCCACGAATTCCCCGAGGAGGCCTTCGAACGCGATGAGCAGAACGGCGGCGACGAGCGCCGTGCCCGCGAGGCGCGACACCGAGACTCCGGTGGCGCGGATCACCGTCATCTCACTGCCGCGCGCGAGCTGTCCGAAGCCGAGCAGCGAGCCGATGAGCGCCGTGATCGGCAGCAGCTCATAGACCTGCTGCGGCAGGTTGAGCACGGTGTACCAGAGCGCATCCGCCACGGTGTAGTGGCCGACGCCGATGTCGCCCTGTTGGCTGAAGAAGACGAGGAGCCCCCCGAGGATGAGCAGCACCAGCATCACGAGTCCCACCGCGCCGAGCACGGTGCGCACGATATAGCGATCCAGGACGCTCATGAGGCCGCCACCGGCCGGTAGCGCAATCGCCGCATGGCCCGCGGACCGAGGATCACCGCGACAGCGAGCAACACGGCAACGGCGTGTGCCCACCATAGGCCCAGTCCCGCCGGGACGGCGCCATGCGCGACCCAGGCCTGGCCCGCGGAGATGAGGTTGGAATAGACGAGCCACACCACCGCCGCGAGCCACACGCGCGCGTAGCGGCCCTGGCGCGGCTTGAGGCGCGCCAGCGGCACCGCCAGCACCGTGAGCACGATGCACATGAGGGGCATCGAGATCCGCCACTGCAGCTTCGCCTGGCGCTTGGGATCCGGCGAGGCGAGGAGCGCGGCGGTAGGCTGTGCGTCGAGGTCCGTCACCACGCTGTTGGCCGCGGGCACCCGGAATGGAATGAAGTTCTCGCTGAAGTGCATGACGCGGAACTCGGGACTGCCGGGAATGCCCTCCAGGCTCTCGCCATCCATCAGCTTGATGGCTTGCGTCGCGCCGTCCGGCGAGACGGTGTGCAGAGCGCGCTGGGCAACATCCACCTCGACATTCGGTCCCTGGTTTCTCTCCACGAACACGTCCTCGAGCGCGCCGTCGGGGTCGACCTTCTTCGCATATACGACGGCGCTGCCGCCGCCGAAGGCGCGGAAGGTGCCTGCCTGCAGCGGCGCGAACTGCCCCGCGCGTATGGCGGCGTTGCGGATCATCAGCGCCTGGGCCGTGGCTCCCGGAGCCACGAGCAGCGTGATCGCGGCCAGGCCGATCGCGAGCACGACCCCGAGGCCGATCACGCCGCCATACAGCGTGGCCGGCCGGACCCCGCAGGCGAGCGCGGCGGCGAGCTCGCTGTCGTGATGGAGCCGCCCCAGCGCGAGGACGATGGCCAGCAGGAGCCCTACCGGCACCAGGATGCTCAGGTATTGAAGGATGCCGAGGTAGATGAGCTCGAGCACCACGCCCTGAGGAAACTGGCTGGCCGCGGCGCGCTCGAGCACGGCCGCCACCTGATTGGCCAGCAGGATGACGAGCAGCACGCCCATCACCACGATCCAGGTGGTGATGACTTCGCGCAACACGTAGCGTCCGAGGATTTTCCCCAACCGAAGGCCTGCCTGACTTTCCCCGCCGGACCGCCGGTGGGTTACACTCAATAACTAAGGTAAAGCAGACGGTTGCGCGCCTCAATGGCTGGTGCCGTCGAGCTCAAAAATACTCCGGCGAGGCGCCGGCACTGCGGCGCGGCCGGCACGGGGATATTGCGATGCAATTCGAGACCTGGAGCAAGGGCGTGGCCACCCTCGAGGTGGACTGCCTGGTCATCGGCCTCTTCGAGGACGGGCAGCTCGGCGAAGAGGCCCGCGCCGTCGACACGGCGTGCGGCGGGCGGCTGAAGAAGCTGCTCGGCCGCGGTGACTTTCCCGGCAAGCTCGCCGAGACGCTGCTGCTCGCCGATCTGCCGGGCATCACCGCCACGCGCGTGCTGCTCACCGGCCTCGGCGCAAAGAAGAGCTACGGTCGCAAGGCGTGGCGCAAGGCTTGGGCGGGTGCGGTCGCAGCGCTCTCCAAGACCGGCATCAAGGCCGCTGCGCTCGCGATGGACCGACCCGATGCGAAGGACCTGGACGACTATTATTTCGGCCGCGCGGTCGCGGAGATCGCGCAGACAGTGCTGTACCGCATCAACGATCTCAAAAGCGGCAAGAAACCCAAGGCCGCCCCACTCGCGCGGGTACTTGCGGGTCCGGTCGGAAGGAGTGCGGCGGCGGCGGTGAGCCGCGGGCTCGCCCATGGCGCGGCCGTCGCCGACGCCTGCAGCGTCCAGCGCGACCTCGCGAACCTGCCGGCGAACGTCTGCACGCCCACCTTCCTTGCCGAGGAGGCGCGCGCGCTCGCGAAGCGCTATTCCCCGTTGCGCGTGCGGGTGCTCGATGAGCCCGCGATCCGCCGCGAGAAGATGGGCTGTCTGCTCGCCGTCTCGCAGGGCAGCGCGCAGCCGCCGCGATTCATCGCGATCGAGCACGCGGGGTCGGCCAAAGGGGGTCGCTCCTCGCGCCCGATCGTGCTGGTCGGCAAGGGCGTGACGTTCGACACCGGCGGCATCTCGATCAAGGCCGCGCCGGCCATGGACGAGATGAAATTCGACATGAGCGGCGCGGCGGCGGTGATCGCCACGCTGACGCTCGCCGCGGCGCTCGATCTGCCGCTGCGGGTCGTGGGACTGGTCGCCGCGGTCGAGAACATGCCCGGCGGCAAGGCCGTCAAGCCCGGCGACATCGCCACCAGCGCCTCCGGGCAGACCGTGGAGATTCTCAACACCGACGCCGAGGGCCGGCTGATTCTCTGCGATGCGCTGCATTACGCCCGCCGCTATCAGCCGGCGGCCGTCGTGGACATCGCCACGCTGACGGGAGCTTGCGTGATCGCGCTCGGACATCACCACTGCGGCGCGATGGGCAACGATGAAGCGCTCGTCACGGAGCTGGTGGAGGCGGGCGTGCGCGCCGACGACCGCGCCTGGCCGCTGCCGCTCACGGAGGAATACGCGGAGCAGCTCAAGAGCAATTTCGCGGACTTCGCGAACATCGGCGGCCGTGAAGGCGGGGCCATCACCGCCGCCGCATTCCTCGGCAAGTTCACACAGGGGATGAAATGGGCGCACCTCGACGTCGCGGGCACCGCCTACCAGAGCGGTGCGCAGAAGGGCAGCACTGGGCGCCCCACCCCGCTTCTCGCGGATTTCCTCATCCGCCGGGCTGGACTCTGACTCGCTACGGCGTGAGTCACGGGCGCAAGCGACGGTACTTCAGGATCTGCCGGCTCGAGCGGCGCCGCTTCATCGCCGCGCGCCTCGTTTACCGCTGACCGGAGCCTGCGCGTCGACTTCTGCCCTTCGGCGAACCCCGTCCGTAAAGCGGCGCTTCGCGCCGAAAAGGAACCGCGGCCGCTATAATCCGAGGACCTCAACAGGGCCGTCGTCTCACCATGGACAAAGTGTATGCGCCGCACGACATCGAGCGGCGGATCTATGAGCAGTGGGAATCCCATGGCTGGTTCGCGCCCAGCGGCCGGGGGACGCCCTACTGCATCATGATCCCGCCGCCCAACGTGACGGGCACGCTGCACATGGGCCACGCCTTTCAGCATACGCTGATGGATGCGCTCACCCGCTATCACCGCATGCGCGGTGACGACGCTTTGTGGCAACCCGGCACCGATCACGCGGGCATCGCGACCCAGATGGTCGTGGAGCGACAGCTCGAGGCGCAAGGCCGCAAACGCAGCGAGCTCTCCCGCGAGGCGTTCGTGGAGCGCGTCTGGGCATGGAAGGCGCAATCGGGCGGCACCATCAACTCGCAAATGCGCCGCCTGGGAGACTCCGTCGACTGGTCGCGCGATCGCTTCACGATGGATGCGGGCCTGTCGCTCGCCGTGGTGGAAGTGTTCGTGCGCCTGCACGAGAAGGGTTTGATCTACCGCGGCAAGCGGCTCGTCAATTGGGACCCGGTGCTGCTCACCGCGCTTTCCGACCTGGAGGTGGAAAGCGAGGAAGAGGACGGCCATCTCTGGCATCTGCGCTACCCTCTCGAGGACGGGTCGGGGCACGTCGTTGTGGCAACGACGCGGCCTGAGACGATGCTCGGCGACACCGCAGTCGCCATAAACCCGGACGACGAAAGATACAAACACCTCGTCGGCAAGAAGCTGCGGTTGCCGCTCGCGGAACGCCCGATCCCCGTGATCGCCGATGCCTACGTCGATGCCTCCTTCGGCTCCGGGTGCGTGAAGATCACGCCGGCGCACGATTTCAACGACTACGAGATCGGACTGCGCCACGGGCTCGAGCAGATCAACATCTTCACGCCGCGCGCCGCCCTCAACGACAACGTCCCGGCGCGCTTGCGCGGTCTCGATCGCTTCGTGGCGCGCGAGCGAGTGGTGGCGGAGCTGCAGGCGGCAGGCCTCATCGAGAAGATCGAGAAGCACCGGCTCACGGTCCCGCGCGGTGACCGCAGCGGCGCGGTGCTGGAGCCGTTGCTGACCGATCAGTGGTACGTCAGGATCGCGCCGCTCGCGGCGCCCGCGATCGCCGCGGTCGAGAGCGGACGCACGCGCTTCGTGCCGGAGAACTGGGCCAAGACGTATTACGAGTGGATGCGCAACATCAAGGACTGGTGCATCAGCCGCCAGCTCTGGTGGGGCCATCGCATCCCCGCGTGGTACGACGAGGCCGGCAATTGCTACGTTGCGCGCAGCGAGGCCGAAGCCCGCAGCCGGCATGGGCTCGCTCCCGAGGTACGGCTGAATCAGGATGCGGACGTGCTCGATACCTGGTTCTCCTCCGCCCTCTGGCCGTTCTCCACCCTGGGATGGCCGCAGCGCACGCCCGAGCTGGCGAAGTTCTATCCGACCAGCGTGCTCGTCACGGGATTCGACATCATCTTCTTCTGGGTCGCGCGGATGATGATGATGGGGCTCGAGTTCATGAACGACGTGCCATTCCGGGACGTCTACATCACCGGGCTCATCCGCGACGAGCACGGCGAGAAGATGTCGAAGTCGAAGGGCAACGTCATCGACCCGCTCGACATCGTCGACGGCATCGATCTGGAGTCGCTGGTCGCCAAGCGCACCAGCGGCCTGATGCAGCCGCAGATGAAATCGAAGATCGAGAAGGCGACCCGCAAGGAGTATCCGCAAGGCATCGCCTCGCACGGCACCGACGCGCTGCGCTTCACGTTCGCCGCCCTCGCCTCCCCCAGCCGTGACATCCGCTTCGATCTCGCGCGCGTCGGCGGCTACCGCAACTTCTGCAACAAGCTGTGGAATGCCGCGCGCTTCGTCACGATGAGCGTCGACTCCGAGTCTTCCGGTCGAGCGCCAACGGCGGGTCTCACCGCCGGCGCCATCGAGCTTTCCGTCGCCGACCGTTGGATCCGCTCCCGCTTCGGGCGCACGGTGGCGACCGTCGAGAAGTCCGTCGCGGAGTATCGTTTCGACTACGCCGCCGCGGCGCTTTACGAGTTCACCTGGCTCGAGTTCTGCGACTGGTATCTCGAGCTCACCAAGCCCGTGTTGCAGTCGCAGACCTCCTCGGCCGCGGCGCGCGCCGGCACCCGCCGCACCCTGCTCGAGATCCTGGAGGCGCTGCAGCGGGCGCTGCACCCGATCATGCCCTTCATCACCGAGGAGATCTGGCAACGCATCGCCCCGCTCGCCGGCCGCGAGGGTCCGTCCGTGATGCTCGCACCCTATCCGCGCCCGGCGGAGTTCCCGCCCGACGAGGCCGCGGAGCGCGAAGTCGGCTGGCTGCAGGCCTTCATCCTGGGGATCCGTCAGATTCGCGGCGAGATGAACATCAGCCCGTCGCGGCGCATTCCGCTCCTCTACCGCAACGCCTCGGCGCAGGATGCCGAGCTCATCCAGCGGCACGGCGCCTGGCTGCAGCGCCTCGCCGGCATCGAGCCGCCTCGCGAGCTTGCTGCCGGCGAGACGCAGCCCCAGGCCGCGACCGCGCTCGTCGGCGAGCTCACGCTCCTCGTCCCGATGGCCGGTCTCATCGATGCCGCCGCCGAAGGCGAGCGTCTGGGCAAGCTCCTCGTGCGCGCTCAGGCGGATCTCGACAAGCTCCGCGGCCGCCTGGCCAACGAGAGCTTCGTGCGCAACGCCCCCGAAGCCGTTGTCGCCGGTGAGCGCCAGCGCGTCGCCGAGCTCGAGCAGACCGCCGTCCGGCTCGCGAGTCAACTCGAGCGCGTGCGCCAGATGCTGCGGCCGGGAAGCCCATGAATGCGGCCGCGGCGCAGGACGCGGACGCCTCGGCCCTGAAGCGCGCGCTCGAGGCGCTGGAATCGATCGTCCTCGGCAAGCCGCGGCAAGTGCGGCTCTGCCTCGCCTGCGTCCTGGCGCGCGGGCACCTGCTGATCGAGGACGTCCCCGGCGTCGGCAAGACGACGCTCGCCCACGCGTTGGCCCAAGTGCTCGGGCTCGCCTGGCAGCGGGTGCAGTTCACCAGCGACCTGTTGCCGGCGGACATCATCGGCGTGTCAATCTTCGATCGCGCGAGCCAGCAGTTCAAATTCCGCGAGGGACCGCTCTTCACCCAGCTGCTGCTCGCCGATGAGGTGAACCGGGCGAGCCCGCGGACCCAGAGCGCGCTGCTCGAGGCCATGGAGGAGCGTCAGGTCAGCGTGGACGGGACGACCTATCGATTGCCCGAGCCCTTCTTCGTGGTGGCCACCCAGAATCCGCACGAGCAGCTCGGCACGTTCTCGCTGCCGGAATCGCAGCTGGACCGGTTTCTCATGCGCGTGACGCTGGGTTATCCCGACGCCATGCACGAGCGGGAGCTGCTGCGGCACGGGGATCGGCGGGACCTGATCCCGGGCCTCGCGCCGGTGCTCGGGCCCGAGGCGGTGATCCGCGCGCAGCGCCTCGTGCGCGCCGCGCACGTGGCGGAGCCCTTGCTCGATTACGCGCAGATGCTCATTGCGAGGACCCGCGACCGGCCGGACTTCAGGCTCGGCCTCTCGCCGCGGGCGGGCCAGGGACTCATCCGCTGCGCGCAGGCGTGGGCGCGGCTCGCAGGACGAGTCGCGGTGTTGCCGGAAGACGTACAGGCGGTACTGCCGGCCGTGATCGCGCACCGGCTCGAGCGCCGGGATTCGGGGCCGCATGACTCGCCTGGCGCTTCCGCCGGAACCGACGTCGCGGATGAGCTGATCAGGACGGTGCCGGTGCCGACCTGACCGCGCTAGGGACGCAGGCGCGATGAAAACCCTCGGGAGGGTCCGTGAACGCCTGCGGCAAAGTGCCGCGGACTGGGCGCGCCGCCGTCAGGGAATCGACAAGCTGCCTTTGTCACTCGCACGGCGCCGCCTCTATATCCTGCCGACGCGCGTCGGGATGGGCTTTGGTGCCCTCGTGTTGACGATGCTGGTCGCGGGGCTCAACTACGCCAACAGCCTCGCCCTGCTCTTCGCCTTCCTGCTCGCGGGTTTCGCGCTCGTCGCCATGCACGAGTGCCATCGCAACCTCTTGGGTCTGTCCCTCATCCAGGCCTCGGCCGCGCCGCTCTTCGCCGGTTCCGCCGGCACTTTGCGCCTGACATTCGAGAATGCGTCGCGGCTCAGGCGCTATCGTCTGCAGGCTGTAGTGACGGACACGGGCGCGGGCGCGGTGAC
>Ga0134126_10000663_pt1 | contig 43512 bp, 35 predicted proteins | sample KB31752_FD_96881 | JGI IMG/M metagenome (GOLD analysis project Ga0134126, IMG submission 96881) | Terrestrial soil microbial communities with excess Nitrogen fertilizer from Kellogg Biological Station, Michigan, USA - KB3-175-2 | ecosystem: Environmental > Terrestrial > Soil > Unclassified ...
ACCATCTGGACGACGGCAAACATGAGACCTTGTTAAGCACCGTTGCGTCACTTTTTACCCGCCCAAACGAACCGCCAGAACCAGTTGCGCGAGAGCTGCCGGAGTGCGACCCCATTGCGTACTGCGACCAATCGCCCCTGTCCACCATTCGCATCCTGCCACCTAAACAGTACCAGGGAAGTCATGAGCGTTGGCTGCACTTGTTGAGCACATTGTCATATTGCGCCACTGTTTTAAGCTTTGAAGTCATTGCGACGACCAAAACCGTTTCCCTGCAATTGGTTTGTCGGGAACCGTTTGTCGAGTTTCTCCTCTCGCAACTGCACAGTCATTTGCCCGAGTGTGTCTTTGAACAGATTGATGATGACTATGTGCTCGACATCCTCGACCAGGACAAAGCTTTCTACACCGTTGACTTTGGCCTCTCTGACGAATTCATGCGCCCGATCAACACGCTTAAGAAAGGCGCTCTCGAACCGCTGTTGGGGGCATTTGCCAGCCTTGACGATTTGCGGCCGGGGGAAGCAGTCATCATGCAAGTATTGTTTTGTGGCACGGTCAACCCTTGGGCCGAAACGATGCACGAGAGCGTCACCGTCTACCCGTCACAATCGTTTTTCCTGGACGCGCCGGAAATGCCGACACTTGCCATGCAAAAAGGCGCGGAGCGGTTATGTGGCGCCACCATCAGAATTTTGACCTGCGCCGACTCCCTGACGCCTGCCCAAGCGCGATTGGAGCAATTGGCGATGGCAGTGATTGACACATCGTCCTCTCCCTATAACGCGCTCATTCCGCTCTCCAATGCCGACTATACCGTTGCCATGCGCCTCTCTGACATCGTGCTGCGGGAGAGCCGCCGCCTGGGAATGCTGTTAAACGTGTCGGAGCTCGCCACATTTGTGCATATTCCAATAGGGGTTGCCAAGCTTGAGCACATCGAGCGGCACACCAAAGCGGTACCGGCCGCTTTGACGGGTCATGACTATGTGTTGGGGATAAACGAGCATAAACGAGTCGAGCGACTCGTCAGCATCAGCGTTGAGCAACGCTTGCGCCATATCCACATATTGGGGGCGACCGGCACCGGCAAATCAACTCTTTTGCAAAGTCTCATTGCGGAAGATATTTTCGCCGGCACCGGCATCTGCGTGTTAGACCCCCATGGCGATTTGGTTGACGAAATTATAAAGCACGTTCCAGAGGAACGCATACAAGACGTGGCGTTGATCGACCCGAGCGACAGCGAATATCCGATAGGACTAAATATCCTCCGGGCGCATAGTGATCTCGAAAAAGAACTGCTCGCGTCAGACCTGGTGGCCCTATTTAAACGCTTTAGCACTTCCTGGGGCGACCAAATGAACAGCGTCTTTGCCAATGCGATTTTGGCCTTTTTATACAACCGCAAGCAGTATCATTTGGGCGACCTGCGGCGCTTTCTCATCGAAGCCCCCGAACGCGCCCACATCTTGGCGACCGTCACCGATCCCGAGATTGTGTACTACTGGCAAAAAGAGTTCCCACTATTAAAGAGCGCTTCCATTGGTCCAATCTTAACCCGTCTGGACACATTTCTGCGCCCCAAAGTCATCCGGAACATGGTTTGTCAAAACGAGAGTGTGGATTTTGCCGACCTCATGGATAGCCGGAAGATTGTCCTGGTGAAGCTCTCACAAGGGCTGTTAGGTCAAGAAAACAGCTATTTATTAGGCGCCTTCATCGTGTCGAAATTGCAGCAAACCGCCATGTCGCGGCAGGCGCAAGCGGCCGAAAACCGCATTCCATTTTTCTGCTATGTTGACGAATTCCAGTACTTTGTCACGCCCTCCATGGCAACGATTCTCTCAGGAGCCCGCAAATACGGCCTGGGCCTTATTCTCTCGCACCAAGACATGCAACAAGTGGTCAAATTGGACGCGGAAATTGCCGGCAGTGTGCTCGCCAACGCCGGCACCCGGATATGTTTCCGATTGGGCGACACCGATGCCAAGCGCCTGCAAGAAGGCTTAAGTACTTTCACCGCCGAGGATTTGCAAAACCTTGCGACCGGAGAAGCCATTGCCCGGGTCAACACCGCGGACGCGGATTTTAACCTCGCCGTTATTCCGTACACCGCCGACACGACAGAAAATCACACAGCGGAAATCATCGCGCACTCACGCAGCCTCTACAGCGTGCCGGTGGTTGCGCCAGCCCCGAGTATTGCGCCAGTGGAGACAATGAAAGAACCGCCATTGGTGCAAAGAGACCCGATTACAGTCGAATCAATCGAGGCTGAAATTAATCCCGTTTCACAAGCGGAGGTTCGGGAACACCGCTATTTGCAGACATTTGTCAAAGCAACCGGCGAAGCCCACGGCTATGTCGCGCACATCGAAGTGCCAACTCCGGACGGCACGGGGCTGGTTGACGTGTTGCTTGAAAAAGCCGAAGAGCGGATCGCGGTTGAAATTTCCGTCACCACCACTGCGGAGTGGGAATTGCACAACATCGACAAATGCCTGCATGCCGGGTATGAAAAAATAGCGGTCTGTTCCAACAGCAAAACCAAACTGCAGCAAATTGCCGCGCTCGTAAAATCACACGTGCCAGGGGCGGCAGAGCAAAAAATATCCTTTCTGTCGCCCGATCAGCTGCACACGATCCTCGTGACAACGGCCCCACCGGCAGAAACGCAAACCGTCATCAAAGGCTACCGGGTGAAAGTGAAGTATGAGGATGGCGGAGGGAAAAGTCAGGAGTTATTGAAGAGCATCATTGCCGCCGGCAAAAAGCCGTAAATGTATCCGATTGTTTGACAAACAGTTATTACAATGTATAATCAATAAAAACATAGTCAGATTTAGTGGGGACGCTTGGGTGTTAATGGTTTAATACGTAATCGTCACCACTAAAAGACGATTATGAAAAAGCTCAGCGTAGTGTTAGCTATAAGTCTTATAATAGTAGGATTTATAATTAATTTCTATAACATTTATCAAAATTTTTGTTTATATCTTTGTATAAAGAATGGAAAACATACTTTTTACTCTTTACCAGGCTGGTGGGTAATTATATCAACTCCTTTCTCTTTTTATTTAATTTACAAGCTAATGCGCTTACTAAAAAAGATATTTAAGAGCCCATGATAGGGTTCTTTTAATTGGAATGTTATGAAATGGATAGGCGACATTATTAAAGAAGCGTTGGTTATAGTCCTGGCTGGGTTATTGGTGACATTTATTCGTACTGAATTTAAAATTCATCCGCAGAATGCTAATGCTGATTATAATCAACCCGACACATCGAGTCCCTATTCAACCACAACCAAAGTTGAGAGTGCCGCGGTTACACCTACACAGCCTGCAACGAATGAGGACGTAAGTACTATTTCCACGTCTACAGATACTGGCCACCAGCATGCCCAAACTGAAAAGATCGCAGCCGTGAGGGCTAACTCTAAAAAAGCGCTACGCTCGGTTGCACGGCACCAAGACAACGAATTTTCTGAAGACGATTTACCGATTCCCAACGACGATCAAAGTGAAAGCTTCAAAAAATATCAATCCGGCGACTTGCCCTTTCCCAAAGAATACCAAAGCCCGCAAGTGCGTAAACGAGTACGCCAAAAGTCAGATGTGACAATTCGCCGTTTTAAGGAGAGTGACTTGCCAATACCGAGAGATTCGCAAGACAATGATCTGCCCGTTGCCCGAGATCAATAGTTTTTTCGACATAACTACAAAGGTTAAAAATGCAATTGTATCGTTTCTCATCCGGCGCGCACGCTATCCGGATTTAAACTAAAGATGCTTTAATAATTCCTTATTGTTTCGGCGCTTCGGCCGTTTGCTCAAGCAGTTGGGAGGCGGGAATTTGGAGCACTGCGGCAATATCAAAGATGATTGAAATGTTGGGGTTGATCGTGCCGCGCTCCATCCGGCTGATTTGCGAATAGTCGACGTCGATAATGTTGGCGAGTTGTTCAATGGTTAACTTTTTCAACAACCGGTACTTTTTAATATTCTTCGCCACCGTCATAATCGCCACCTCATTGCGCCGCTGCTTTTCGCCTTTTATCATGCGCCATACATAACAAAATATTTTATTTTGAAATAGGGATTAAAATCCCTATTTTTGATTAAACCAATCCTCGTATCATGAGACATTCTGTACGCTTGATAAGTCTAAGCCTGGCAATTGCAGGCCTTATCGCATCGTGCTCGAAGCAAAGCACCTCCACTCCACCACCGCCAGCCGACCAAAACACCCTTGCGCTCACGTCCGGCCCCTGGAAATTGAGCCTATGGGAGGTCAAGCAAAATGACGGCAACTGGCTGTCACTGCCACTCACGGACTATCAAAAATCCCGCGTCCATACCTACCATGTCGACCACACGTTTACCAGTTCCGCTGCCAGCAACCTGGGCGGCACCGTCACCGGTACGGGTACCTGGAAGTTTGTCAATAACGAAACCACCATAGAAATGGATAGCTCGGCCGGCACCACGTCCACCATCGACATTGGTGCGCTGTCAGCCACTAGCCTTCAGGAAAAGGCGCAGCTTGGCCCGTACTCGTTGCCGGACGCCAACGGCGTGGTCACCACGTACCAGGGCGTACGCTTCACCTGGGGTCACTGATTTCACCACACAGCGTTTTTCAAAATCACCATGAATAAAAGACACTCCACCCTCCCCACGCCTTTCGCGGTACAAGGTATCGTCATCATCGCGCTCATCGGCACCCTTGTTGCTTGCAGCAGCAAAAAAGAAAATCCCACTCCGCAGCCAACTCCAATAGCGGTCACAGGCACCTGGCGCATCACGAGCGCCATCGACTATGGGGGCGACGTTCCCTATACCGTCAGCATGACGGACTGTGACAAAGCCACCGATTACACATTCACAGCAAATGGCGGGTTTAGTGTAAATACGCATGGGGGCAGTGGGTGTAAGTTTGTGGCGGCTGACATTGTCGGCGGGAGCTATACCAATGTGCTTCAGGCACAAGCGTCCGCTCCGACCGACGAGCAAAAAAATATTATAATTAGTTCCAAGCAGATTTTGACAGCAAACGATTCATCAGGCAACCCCCTTCTATCACAAGGCCCGGTGGTGTTTACCAATGACGCGAACACTGCGTTCAAGTATTACACCGATGCGTTTTTGCTGACCATGCAGAAGCAGTAAGGCTCGGGGGTTGAGGCTATTGGGTAGATATAAAAAAAAACCGCTCAATGAGAACGGTATGGTTGTTTGAGATACTCGGGCAGCTGCGCCCACATGAGGAGAATCGTCAGGTGGATGCTTTTCGCGACCGGTGTCTTTTTTTGCTCCCAACGTCTGACGGTGGCCGGGTCCACACCAATCGCCTCAGCGAATTGCGCGCGGGAAAGGCCTTTGGCATTTCGCAATTGCAACAGCTTGCCGGCGATGCTGTCCGTTTCGTGTTCGAAAGGATAGTAGCCCAGGAATTGAAAGAGGGTTGGATAGACGTGGATTTGCGGGCGAGAACGCTCATTCTCCCAATAGGTGACCGTGTCTTCGCTGACGCCAAATTGCCGCGCCACATCTTTTTGTGAACGGTTCATTTCAATTCGTACCTTGCGGATATGTTCACCTATTGTTTTCGGAAACAATGAATACACATGCTTTGGCGGTTTGCACACCTTTTTCGTGTACGGGAGAAATGTTCGCACCGCCATGCCCTTGCGGCTATTTTAACCACCCGGACAAGGAGTGCATCTGTCCGCCGGGCACTGTGCAAAAATACCTGAGCAAAATATCCGGGCCGCTGCTGGACCGTATCGACCTGCATGTAGAGGTTACTCCCGTGAACTTTACCGAACTCGCCAGCGACCGCCTCGCTGAAAAGAGCGAATTCATCCGCGACCGTGTAATAAAGGCCCGCGAAATACAGGCCACGCGCTTCGGCAACAAACCCGACCTGCATGCCAATGCCCAGATGAGCCCCCAAATGGTGCGCGACATCTGCAAAATAAGCGCTGCCGGCCAAAACCTGCTTAAGAAAGCAATGGAAAAGTTAGGGCTGTCTGCCAGGGCTTATGACAGGATTTTGAAGGTATCACGCACCATTGCCGATCTCGCCGGCACCGAGGAAATACAATTGGAGCACCTGGCGGAAGCTATACATTTTAGAAGTTTGGATAGAGAGGGGTGGGCGGGGTAGGACGTTGAATGATAAATAATGGATGAGGAATGAAGAAAAAGATTTCCGCGTTAGATATTTGAAATTCATTATTCGATGTTAATTCAGGTGTGCAGGAATATCGTATATCCAAATTGCCGATCCTTTCAGACTTTAAAAAGGATTTTGTGATATTCTCAAATGAAGTCGGTTAGGATTTGTAACCAATTAAAATGCCCATACACGTTTTAAGAATTGCCGACAAAGTTTCCCGGCATAGCAATCCATAATCGAACACTACGGACACCTAGGAAAATATACTTAAAGAGCTATAGAGCAAAAACCGTATTTTCATACTCGTGAGACAAGAAATCGAAATAAAAAAACAAAGGAGATTTGTACGGCTGAAGGTATACAGAACAAAAAATGATTACTACGACGAGGTTAAAACTTTTTTATACTCCCGCATCGGTTTATTATTCATTTTTGATTATTGAAATGTGACCTTTTAACCAATATTCAATTTTATGATGAATCGGGAAAATAATTGCTGCTACCCCTGCTAAAAACGGCAACATTAAGAACGGACGTTCATCAGTCCATTCAGCTAAAAAGTGATGAAATATCATTGTTAAAAATTCAAAAAATAACAACAAACCAAACAGCCCAGCCCATTCAATATATTGAGTTTTAATTTTGACTTTCCAGGCAAAAAACACTACCCCAAGAAATATTGGTACAAATGCTCCAAGCAATGCGAATTCCAAATTTTGTTCGTACAGTTTCTTTTTTCTGTCCTCGATTATTTTTTGAGCTTCCTCACGCCTTTGTTCTTCGTAGGTCAGTCCGGATGTTTCGATCGATGCTTTTGTACTGTACATATCTTGATTGACTTTAGTTTCGACTTCCAAATATTTGAATGCTTTACTTTCAATTTTCTTCTGTTTGAACAATGAATAGAGAAACAGGTTACTTTTGAGCTCACCTAACGAATACCCCATCTTTTGAGCAACGGTATCGGCCTTCGCTGCAAAAATTTGCGATGAGTCTATTTGCTTAGTTTTAAGATAAAAACTTGCTAGCGCTAGATACAATTGGTTAAGTGAGTGATAATCCACTTTCTTTATCAACAAAGGTATACTCGTAAAGTAGAAGCTTTTTGCAACGGCCAGGTTATTAAACAAATCATACGTTTTCCCTAAGTTGAAATACACCCGTCCTAGATTGTATCCCCTAATCGTCCTACCAAGGCTTAACGATTTATTGTGGTATAAAAAGGCCGAGTCCCTATTTACCTTTTCAAATATTTCCCCAATATTCATGTAGTCTGTTACAAGGTGTGCAGTATCCTTACTTTTTAGATCAAGTCGGTATGAGTCCTTGGTGTATTTAAGTGCGTGCGTAATGTCTTCCATATCATTGTAAACGGTCCCAAGGTTTTGATATGCGCGTGCCATAAGGTCATCGTGGAGACTATCAGCAAGTACCAATGCCTTGAAATGCATTCGCAACGCGGTGGGATAACTGCCGGTTATCCAAAAAACGTTACCCAAGTCCAAGGAACTCCTAATTTTTCCCTTGTTAAATCCGATGGCCTCCGAAATTTCCTGCTCTCTTTGTGCATACCTTAGGGAGCGCATTGGGTCTATGTAAATGTTGGAATAGGAACTATCGTGGAGCGCCCAAACTTTCTTTTCGCTGCGTTTAACATTACCATCGTCAACTGAATCCTTCTGTTTGCACGTTTGAAAAATGAGATTTACAACAGCCGCTATAATAGCCATCCTACTGAATTGCATAAATAGTTCGTACTTTCTCATATAAATAAGGATTAGATTACGAGCCAATATTAACTAATTGTTTAATGATTAAATCACGGCCGGCAAATACGTACATTTAATTATCTACAGGTCGCTTTAGGCGACCTTCGTCGAATTCATTAAAATAATTTATCAATCTAAAGGTATGAAATTCCGGAGAAGATAACAACTTAAACTGTCGTATATATTCGCCGTCTTCTCTCGTCCAAACTTGTCATTAAGCAGATTGCACAAAGCGGTCTGCATGCACGTTCATTTTACGTTGTAAGAGCCTTGTGCTTTTTACAACGACAGCCAAGTAAAGGCATTAAACGCTTTCAGCGCTCCCAGGTTTATTTTCTAATACATTTGATCAATTGCTAATTTTACTTACCGCTTTTACCAATTTACAATCGTAAATTCATTCCCAAATTCTAAATCGAGGTATCCCATGAAAAAGCCAACCATCGCATTTTGCTGTTCCCTAACCCTGCTCCTTTGCACTGCAACTATCACCCTTTGCCAGGACATAAAAAACCTGAAACTCAAGGATTATCACCCGGTTTCCATTTATAATATTCCGCAAACAGACGTCGAAAAGGCAAAGTACCCGGTTATAGACATGCATTCGCATGACTATGTAAAATCAGACGCGGACGTTGATAACTGGGTGAGGACGATGGATGCGGCGGGCATTCAGAAAACGGTTATCCTGTCATATTCTTCTGGAGCGCATTTTGATTCGGTGGTTGCTAAATATGGGCGGTATAAAACCCGGTTCGAGGTTTGGTGCGGTTTTGATTATACCGGCTATGATAAACCCGCCTGGCCGGAACATGCAATAAAAGAGCTGGAAAGGTGTCATCGCCTGGGCGCGAAAGGCGTAGGCGAACTGGGCGACAAAGGCCTGGGCGAACTGTATTCAAAACCCGTGCCCGGCTATGGTTTGCATATTGACGATCCGCGCATGAAACAGCTGCTGACCAAATGCGCCGAACTACACATGCCCGTAAGTATTCACGTTGCCGAAGATGCCTGGATGTACCTGCAAGCAGATTCGACCAATGATGGCTTGATGAACGCGGCAACCTGGAAGGTTGATATGTCGAAAAAGGGTATCTTAGGCCACGATCAACTGGTACAATCCCTGGAAAATGCGGTCCGTGATAACCCCAAAACTGTTTTTATTGCCTGTCACCTCGCTAACTGCTGCTCAAACCTAAATGTACTGGGCAGGTTATTTGATAAGTACCCAAACTTATATGCAGACATCGCGGCGCGCTACGGCGAAATAGCCCCGATCCCCCGTTTTGTGCATGCCTTTATAGAAAAATACCAAAATAGGCTGGTTTATGGTACCGACATGGGCGCCAGCGGGGACATGTACCGCGTTACCTTCCGAATACTCGAAACCGCCGACGAGCACTTTTATAAACAAGACCTGTTTAACTATCACTGGCCTTTGTATGGCCTTGCGTTAAGCGACCAAACGCTTAAGAAAATCTATAATGAAAACGCATCAAGAATAATGGGCGCAGGGAAATAGATTACGCTGCCACCCAAATCGTATCGATAAACCATTTTTTTTCATCAAAAAACCGATGCACCGCCCTGAAACCTGCTTTGGCTGCCATTTGTTCCGTTTGTTCAACGGTAAATTTCTGCGATATTTCCATATAGATGCATTCGTCCTTTAAAAACTGAATAGTTTCCGTGCCGACTTTTACCTGCTGCTCTTCCAGGCTAACGAGGTAACTTCTGCAAGCGCCGGTCACGGGGTCGTAAACCGGGTAGTGGTCGAATTTCGAAAGGTCGAAATTGCCACTCAACTCGCGGTTTATACGTTCCAGCAAATTCAGGTTAAATCTTTTGGTGATCCCTTCTTTATCGTTATAAGCCGCCAGTACGGTTTTCGGATTCTTTTTAAGATCGAAACCGATCAGCATCATATCCCCGGCAGACAAATGGTTACGGAGCTCGCGGCAAAAGCATTCGGCTTCCTCAACTTCCATATTGCCGATGTTCGAGCCTAAGAACATCACTACTTTGCGTTTATTCGAAACCGAGGCAGCTTTTTCGAGCATATCAAAATACTCGCCGTTAAGGCCCGCTATTTGAAGGCCGGGCAAAGTAACCGGCAAAGTAATATTCAGGTATGAAATTACATTTTCGGATATATCGATAGGCAAATAGGTAAAATTGGCCTGCTGATCTAAAAGATACTGGAGTAGGTATGTTGATTTCATGGCATCGCCTGCCCCCAATTCTATCAGGTCGAAGGCATCGCCATCGCCAATTATGGCCTTGCAGATATCGGCTGTTTTTTTCGAAAAAATCTGCAGTTCGCATTTAGTTGGATAGTATTCTTCACAGTTCATCAGCTCCTGGAAAATCTTATCGCCATTGGCATCATAAAAATATTTTGAATAAAGCCGTTTGGGCTCCAAACGCAGGCCGCCGATAACATCGTCATAAAATTGCTGCGCCTTTGATTTTGTGGACCGGTTTATGCCGGCTTGCATGGTTTCCATGTTTTTCATAGGTATAGGTGTCATTTGGCAAGCCTTATCCCGGTAAATTGCCAGCGTAAATGTGTTTGAAAAAAGTTTCTGTATGTTATGCGGCTATGCCCCGGCGAGGTAACTTCCGAAGCGCCGCGCAATACCTTTTGGTTTACCATAAATTTACCGTTGTATTCACCAATAGCGCCGGGCGCTTTTGTGAAACCCGGATATGGCAGGTACGAGCTTTCGGTCCACTCCCAGCTTTTGCCCCAGGCGAATTGCGGCGCGGCAGCTTCCCATTCAAACTCGGTAGGCAGCCGCAAGCCTTTCCACGCGGCGTAGGCATAGGCTTCGAAGTAACTGATATGGCAAACCGGTTCCTTCATATTCAGGGGCTCCAGGCCGTGGTAGTTATAATTATGCCACTGCTCATCAATCAAATGCCAATACAAAGGAGCCTCCACTTTGTTGTTTTTTACCCAATCCCAGCCTTCGGCATGCCAATGACGGAAATCATGGTAGCCTCCGCTGTTGATAAATTCCAGGTACTCAGCATTTGTTACCAGGTTCCGGCTGATCTCAAAAGCATTCAGATAAACCTTATGCCGGTTAAGCTCATTGTCAAAACAAAAGCCTTCGCCTTCAAAGCCGATCTCGTAAATACCCTCATCAAGCTTTATAAACTGGTCGCTTTCCGACCTTGTAACTTTAGGTGAAACATAGTCTTTTGAATAAACCGGGAAAAGGGGGTTGTGTCCCAGAATATATTTAATATCGGTATATAGAAGCTCCTGGTGCTGCTCCTCGTGGTTAAGGCCAAGTATCATCAGCTCTTTTACGTCATCGCTGATCCCTTCGCACAAAAACTTCTCTATTGCCTCATCCACGTATTCGCGGTACCGGTAGATTTCGATCACGGTGGGCCTGCTTAAATTGCCGCGGTCGGTGCGTATCACCCGGTTGCCGACGGTTTCGTAATAGCTATTAAACACGTAATTATAATCGGGATCATATTCCTGGTAGCCCATGAAATAGGGCTTAAGGATAAATGTTTCAAAAAACCAGGTGGTATGCCCGATATGCCACTTAGGCGGACTAACATCTACAACGGGCTGCACCACGAAATCTTCAGTTTGCAGGGCACTGCATATCTGTTCCGTGCGTTTGCGCACTTTTATATAACGCTCAGCTAAATCCATTACCTGCTTTCCAAATATCGTTTAAGGTTTGAAATTGTTTTAATATTTAACGCTTTTGCCTGTGTTTTACGCATCATTAAAGCATACGCATTATTAAAGCCGATTGGTTTTAGCCATTTGATATTATATTTTTTTTCGAACCCATTTTGGACAAAATTATAGGTGGCATCCTTATCCGGTGTTAAGGAATCAACAACTTTTGACGGCGCCTGTAATATGGCCAGCAAGCCGGTGCCGGTGTATTCGGGGTAAAAATCTATTTGATCATTAGTCAACGCATCAAAACAAATCTTTGTGCCGCCCAGCCCGGTTTTTGTGGCTACCTCATAATCGCTATTTCCTTTTATCAGCATGCTGTACATATTTGCCAGGATATATTGCTCGCCAAAAATTTTTGAGCCGATACGTACAATATCTCCATTTCCGTTTCGTGCCGGCTTCCATAAATTATTGGATACCAAAAAATCTTTTGCCACCTTTTCAGGGCTTTGGTGAAGATAATCAGTACGATAATTTAAAGCGGTCATGATGCTGTCATTTATTTTTCCAGCTAACAAATTTAGTATTTTTTCTAATCCGGCAAATTTTTTTAGTGAATTTTCTCTAACTATCGGCGCGGCATAATATGGCGGGAATATCTTTTTGTCGTCATCCAGTACTACCAAATCGTAAGCCTTTAACCTACCATCGGTCGAATAGCCGCTGATGACATCGAGTTGCTTTTCATAGGCTGCCTTATACATCACAGCATCGCTGATTACAACTGTGCTTATCTTTAGGCCATATTTTTTTTGCAGGCCCAGGTTGCCGTCCTGTCTTCCCATAAATTCGGGCGTAAAACCGGCTTTGAGCTTACTGCCATATGCTGAAGGGATGAAATAAAAGGAAGAAAACAGTATTAGTAGCAGTGGCATCGTAGCAGTAGCAGTTTTCAGTTTTTTTATGTTGAGCTTTTGTAGTCGCGATAGCAAAAAGTCAAATAAAATGGCCAGCATCGCTGCCGGTATGGCGCCGGCGAGTATCATATTGGTATTGTTTAGCGAGATGCCGCCAAAAATAAACTCGCCCAGGCCGCCCGCCGCTATATACGAAGCCAGCGTTGCTACGCCAACCGTTATTACTGTGGCGGTCCGGATACCCGCAAATATTACAGGCATTGCCAGCGGCAGTTCTACTTTGAACAAAACCTGCCACTTGCTCATGCCCATGGCGACCGCTGCTTCTTTTACCGCGGGGTCAACGCCTTCGATACCTGTATAAGTATTGCGGATAATGGGCAGCAGGGCATATAATAATAGCGCGGCTATGGCTGGTTTAGCGCCTATCCCAAGCACCGGTATCATAAAACCGAGTAAGGCAATACTGGGTATGGTTTGCAAAACACCTGCAATGCCTAATATTGCCCCTGAAAATTGCTTTTTGCGGGTAATAAATATGCCCAGCGGCAGCCCAATAAGCACGGCAATAAAAAGCGAAATAAAGGTGAGCCCGATATGCTGGATGGTTTGCTCAAGCAATTTATCAGACTGCTGGCGCATAAAATCCCATAAAGTTTGCTGCTGCTCATTCATGCGCCTGCTGTTTTTTGTATTGATAAAAGGCCGACATCAGCTGTTCAAAGCTTGCTGATTTATGTTCCCCATCCCGACTAATACTTATTGATTCAGCCTGTGTAAATTTGAATTGCTCCAGGCCAGTCCAAAAATCTGCATCGGCAGATATTTCTCCTTCTCCGCCGTTTGGCGGAGGCAGGGGGGCTAACCATTCCCACACATCCTTCAGTTTTATTGCTTTAAACTCTAACTGCAGCCGCTGCTCCTGCAAAAAACCGCTCACAAAATCATTTTTGGGCCTAAACAATAATTCAGCCGGAGTGCCATCCTGTACTATTTTTCCTTTATCCATCAGGCAGATGTGGTCGCCAAGCTCAAAGGCTTCCTGCACATCATGGGTAACCATAATGATGGTTTTTCTTTTCAACTCGTCGAGCGCTTTAAATTCTGCGTGGATTTTTGAACGGGTAACATTGTCCAGTGCGCCGAAGGGCTCATCCATTAATAAAACAGCTGGATCGGCTACCAGTGCCCTTGCCAGCCCGATACGCTGCTGCTGGCCGCCGCTCAGCTCGTTGGGATAGGCGGTAAGATAATCGGTTGAAAGGTGCAGCTTTTCGAGCAATTCAGCCGCCCGTTTTTCGGTACGTGTTTTATCCCATTTTAGCAATTGCGGAACAATGGCAATATTTTCAGCAACTGTATAATGAGGAAAAAGGCCATTATTTTGCAGCACATAACCAATACCCCTTCGCAGTATCTCGGGCGATTGTTCAAAAATGTCTTTGCCATCGATAAAAACTTTGCCATGCGAGGGCTCGATAAGGCGGTTGATCATTTTAAGTGTTGTGGTTTTACCGCAGCCGCTGGTGCCTAACAGGATAAGGTTTTCATGCTCCTTTACTTCAAAAGAAATATCGTCGACGGCCTTAACCTTGCCGAAGTGTTTGCTCAGATGCTCAACCTTTATCATCTTGTTCAGGGATTAGATGATAAATTGAAAGGTGATCTTCAGCGTGCGCATAAACACACCCCTGCACCCCTCTCAAGAGGGGAACCGCACCGCCCCGGCTTTTGGATACCTTCATTTGAACCATTTACGTATCTAAAGCCATAAATAAATTATTTAGCGATTCGGCATACAGCGGGTGCGCAAAAACGCACCAGCGTATCTGCTCATAGGTAATGCCGCCCATCATAGCCATTTGCAATATAGTCATGGTTTCGCCGCCCTCGGCGCCCAAAATGGTTGCACCCAATATTTGTTTCGTATCCGGGTCCACTATCGCTTTCATAAAACCGCGGGTATCGCCGGTTTCGATAGCCCGCGCCACATAAGCCATGGGCAGCTTTGCTACCTTGTAATTCAGCTTTTGTTTTTTCGCCTCGGTTTCGTTTATACCAATGCTGCCCAACTGCGGGTCTGTAAACATGCAGTAGGGCACGGGCCTGTTTTTGATAGTAAGTTTTTCGTTGTGGATGAGGTTGCGGTAAACAATGCTATAATCGTTATAGCTGATATGGGTAAATGCAGGGCCGCCCTTTACATCGCCCAGGGCGTATATGCCCGGCACATTAGTTTCCAGTTCATCGTTTACTTTTATGGCCCCGCGCTCATCGGTTTCAACACCGGTTTTTGCGAGATTTAAAGCTGCGCTTTGCGGCGTGCGGCCTACTGCTATCAATACTTGCGAGCACTTAATCTTTTCTTCCTTGTCGCCGATTTTTACGTTAGCTACTATCGCGCCGCCTTTCTTTTTTTTGAATCCGGTGGTAACTGCGTTGGTGTGGATAGTGATATCCTCTAACTTCAATATTTTGTCCAGCTCTTCCGAAACGTCTTCATCCTCGCGCGATACTATCCGGCCCGATCTTTCAATAACTGTAACCTTGCTCCCGAAACGGCGGAACATCTGTCCAAACTCCAAACCGATATAGTTACCTCCGATGATTAGTAAATGTTCGGGCACGTAATCAAGATCAAGGATAGTTGTTGATGTTAAGTAATCAATTTCATTTAGCCCTTCGATACCTGGTATAAACGTCCTGGCGCCTGTATTTAAAAAAAACAAATCCGCTTTCAGCTCTACCGACCGGCCGCTATTATTCAGCATTACCGAAATAGTTTTATCGCCGGTAAAAGTTGCCTCGCCAAAAATAACATCGAGTCCCTTTGTTACCTCAAGGCCGCTCCGGCTGCCGTTCCTGAACTGGTGCACGATCTCGTCCTTGCGCTCCTTTATCTTCGGCATATCTACCGAAAACTTTTTGATCTTAACCCCAAGCGGCGCGCTGTGGGCGGCCATATAAGCCATTTTTGCCGATGCGACCATCGTTTTGGTTGGGGTACAGCCGTCGTTTACACAGGTGCCGCCTATCCATCGCTTTTCAATAAGCGCCGTTTTTTTACCTGCAAGCGCCAGTTTTTTTGCCAGCGGCCCACCAGCCTGGCCGGCGCCTATCACGATTGCATCGTATTGCTTCATAATTATGAGGTTTTTTAACGCCATTCAAAACTTCTCACAGCGCACAGCGGCAGGCATTTTTTATTTATAAAGATAAAAGGTTAATAAGCAGATATAAAAGTCAGGAATGAATGTTTTTGTTTGGGGAGTGTAAAAAAGGGGCTATAGCTGGCTGTCTTGTACGATAGTTTTGGGATCAGCTAAAAAAATGAGGAAGCTCAATTGGTTTTCTATTCGCAGGCCTTTTCATCAATTTTGATTTTTCCCCATAAGTCCAACAATTTCTTTTGATTTTCCATGGTAACGTATAATCGCAAAGCATTATCAACCACCATTTTTTTGGTTCTAATATTAGTCAATTTTTGAGCCCGTGACATTAATTCATCGTCTATTTCAATAGTTGTTCTCATCCAGATAAATTTTGTACATAAGATACGCATTATTCATTAGGCAATCGAATTTTAAAGTCATTTCTTCTCCTCCACCTCAATAAAACACTTGGTCTGCCTTCCCGAACATCGGGATTCATCCCAACCGTCATAAAAAATCTACTGGTATAAGTCACTTGTTTATACTTCTTTATCTTGTCTCTTGGTTCCTGGCTCTTGCTTCTTTCTATTGTCCCGTATAAATCACTCCATCTTTCATCACCAGCCGCACTTGTTTTACCGCTTTTATATCGTCGGCAGGGTTGCCTTCAACCGCAACCAGGTCGGCCAGGAAACCGCCTTTTACATTACCAAGGTGTTTTAATCCGAAAACTGCCGCGTTTACTGAGGTGGCCGACCGTAATATATCAATCGGCTTCATCCCGTATTCCTGCATCAGCACCATTTCGAGTGCATTTTCGCCATGTGTAAAAACACCCACGTCGCCGCCCATGCAAATGGTAACTCCGGCTTTCATTGCTTCGGTAAAAATGTAGTGCTTTATTTTTACGCCGTCCGGATCAGGGTCTATCCCTTTTTTCCATCCATGATAAGATGCAACCGATTCGGTGGCCGCAATAGTGGGACACAGCGCTATCCCTTTCTCCTTCATCATCTTAAACAACTCGGGCGTGCCCCCATCGCCATGCTCAATAGTGGTTACCCCGGCTTCAATGGCCCGGCGCATGCCTTCTGAAGTATTGGAATGGGCTACTACCATCCGGCCGCTGCTTTTGGCTACCTGTACCGCTACTTTTATTTCGTCTTCGGTAAATGTGGGAACATCCGCGTTGTTTAACCCCCAGCGGTAATCCACATATATTTTTACCACATCGGCCCCATGGCCAATTTGCGAACGCACCACATGAGTTATTCCATCCAAACCATCGGCCTCTTCGCCGCCTTCTACAATAGTATTTTGCGTGACCACATTTTTGGGGCCATAGCTCCCTGTAGCAACAATGGCGCGGGTAGCGCATAACATCCGCGGGCCGGGAATGATCCCTTTTTCTATCGCAGTTTTCAAACCTACGTCAGCATACGCGGCGCCTTCGGTGCCAAGGTCGCGCACGGTGGTAAAACCTGCCATCAAGGTTTTGCGGGCATGCACCACAGCGCGGGCCGTGCGCTCGGTAAGGCTTTCGTTCAACACCTGGTCGTCCCAACTCGTTTCATTATAAGGGTGCAAAAACAAGTGTGAGTGCCCCTCGATCAGCCCCGGCAACAGGGTCATGCCTTTTAGATCAATAACTTTTGCCGATGCGGGCGCAATAATGCCCGATGGCTCACCGGCTGCTTCGATATGGTGGCCCTTAACCAAAACCCACCAGCCGGTATGCATTTGCTGCCCATCGAAAACCCGGTCAGGCTTCAACAGTGTATAATAATCATCGGTTTTTTGCTGCGCATAAAGACAGGAACAGAATAAAAGGATCAATCCTGATAAGAAATGTTTCTTTTTCATTTTGATAGCGGTAAAGTACGTTTCGACTTATTAAACAATCGTTAAAATTATCTATTTTAAGACGATTTTGGCATTATTCTTCTATAATAACATTTGTCTTTTTATCGAAGCATTTGTGGCCTCACCTAAACGGCGAAGCCCTCACTCATCCTCTCCAAAGGAGAGGACTTTGAAGAACCTGGCAGTCATTTTTACCCCCTCTCCTTTGGAGAGGGCTGGGGTGAGGCGCCCTAATACTATTTTATTTTCAATCCCATGCAACCATTGCATGCTCCATTTCATCTTACCTTTAAATGATGTTTTTGGAGCATAAATACACAACGGACGATTTAATAAAACGATGCAAAGCCGGGGAACGAAAGGGCCAGGAATTGCTGTACAAACAATATGCTTCAAAAATGCTGGGCGTGTGCTTCAGGTATGCGAATGATAAAATGGAGGCTGAGGACATGCTGCAGAATGGCTTCATAAAGGTTTTTCAAAAGATAGCCGACTACCGGGGCGAAGGTTCGTTTGAGGGATGGATAAGGCGGATCATGGTGCACACCTCGATAGAATATTACCGCAAGCACCACAAAATGATGCAGTTGGTTGACCTGGACGATGCGGCCGGCGAAACATCAGGCAACCCGCTCGCAACTGCAAAACTGGAGGCAAACGACCTGATGCGGTTAATTCAGCAATTGTCGCCGGGGTACCGCATTGTGTTTAACCTGTACGCCATCGAGGGTTATTCGCATAAAGAAATTGCGGCTATAACCGGCATTACCGAGGGTGCGTCAAAATCGCAGTTATCACGGGCTCGGGCAATATTAAGAGGACAAATAATAAAAATGGAAGGAAAACGATATGGAAATGCAGGATAACGAATTTGATAAATTGTTCCGCACAAAGCTCGACGGCTTTGAAGCAGAGCCATCGACAGGTGTTTGGGCCCGTATTATTGCTGAGCTTAACGGCGGCTCCCGTAAAAAGGCTTTGATTCCGTTTTTAAGCATTGCAGCCAGTGTTATCGTCCTGCTAGCCGCGGCCATTTTGTTTATTCCTCAAAAACTTCCTGTAAACGGCAAGCATCCTGCTAAAAATGGGATTTCTAAAACTGCACAGGGATTAAAAAACATTTCCATAGTGAGCAATCAGCAAAAACCGGCTGCGATAAAACCAAGTGCTGCAATTGGTGTAACGCTCGCACCAAATCCGGCTAAGCTGGTTGCGGTCCGGCCTCAAACTAAGGCGATCAAACATATAAAGATTAATGAGGCAATGCCTGCCATTGATCAGTCGCCGCCGGATAAAGGTGATGACCAACGCTTAATAGCCGCTTTGCCGCAAGTAAGGGGCGATAATATCAAAGCGGTGGTACCCGACGAGACGATACAATTAGCGGTAAAACAGACGGTTGACCAGCTGCCGACTTTTAAAACCAAACCGGTGCTGCTGGCATCGCAAATCCCGGCCATAAATAGCAACGATACCGTGCCGGTAAAGGCAAGGCATAAAATTCACGGCCTTGGCGGCCTGTTAAATGCAGTAGTAGCTAAGGTTGACAAACGCAGCGACAAGTTTATACAATTTGGCGACAGCGACGACGATGAGTCGAACATTACAAGTGTTAACCTCGGTATAATCAAAATAAAAAAAGGGAAATAATTTTTTAGATAATAGGATACAAATTTATGAAACGACTAATTTTTACATCCATAATAGGGCTGTTTGCAATGAGCGTATTTGCGCAGAATACATCTGCGGATTCTGCCCAAAAAAATGTTGACACCGGCCGGAATGACGGGCCGCGGGTGCTAATAAGCTATGGACTGGGGGACAGACAACGTGAATGGCCCAACGACAGCACAAGGCGGCACAGGGGCACGCATTATCCCAAATTTAACATCGGCATCACCTTTTCAAGGTTCGACCTGGGACTTGCAACACTTGTTGATAACGGCAGCTTCACATTATCATCGAAGAATGACTTTCTGCGTTACCGCTCCTGGAAAACGAGCAATGTAGGTTTTGATGTTTTCCAGATGGGGGTTAGGTTCAGCAATACGTTCAAGATATACATATCCGGCGGTTTCGACTGGACGCTGATACGCCTGCGCGACAACGTTACCATACTTCCCAACCAACCGGTATTAACATTCCGCCGGGATAGTATTAATTATAGCAAGAACCGCTTTTCGTCAAGCTACCTGCGCATCCCGCTCTCGTTTGCCATCCGTACAAAGGCAAACTATCACGGCAACCGGTTCCATTTTGTATTTGGACCCGACGGCGGTTTCCTGCTCGATGGCATGGTGAAACAGATCAGCCAGGAACATGGGAAACAAAAGGTTGACGATACCTATCATTTTTCTACCTTCCGGTATGGCGGCTTCTTCCGAATGGGCTACGGCGACTTCGGGATATTTGCCAAATATTACGTTAATGATATGTTTGAGAACAGCCCAGACCAAAAAGGCTTGAAGAATTTCTCCTTCGGGTTTACCCTGGGGTTTTGAGGGTTTGTTGAGAGGTTGAAATGTTGTAAAGTTGAAATGTTGGCGTCTTGCGGTTTTCAATAACCTTACAACATTTCAACTTTACAACATTTCAACAATCTAACAACGTATCTTTGCCCGCAATGGCGTCAACACCTTTTTTGCAGGCAATTTCGGTAAGTAAAACCTATGCGGGGGCGCAGGTATCCGGCATAAAACAAACCGACCTGACTATAAACCAGGGCAAGATTACTGCGATTATCGGCGAAAGCGGCAGCGGGAAAAGCACATTGCTAAAGCTGCTTTACGGCTTGCTTTCGCCCGATAGCGGCGAGGTGCGTTTCAAAGGAGAACGTATTTGGGGGCCTGCGGAAAAGCTGATTCCGGGCCATGATGCCATGAAAATGGTCACCCAACAAACCGACGACCTGAATTTGTTTGCAAAAGTTTGGGACAATATTGCTATTATGCTGTCCCATACGGATACCAAATTAGACAGGGAAAAAACAGACAAAATATTAAAGCAGCTTAAATTAACAAACCTGAGAGATAAAAAGGTAGCCGACTTAAGTGGCGGGGAAAAACAGCGTGTAGCGATTGCCAGGGCATTGATCACAGGCCCCGAAATACTTTTATTAGACGAGCCTTTTAACCAGGTGGATACTTCGTTTCGGGAAGGGTTGCAGCATGATATACGGCAGATAGTAAAAGATACAGGTTTAACCGTCATCATCGTTTCGCACGATCCGGCCGAAGTACTCTCGATGGCAGACGAATTGCTGGTTTTGAAAGATGGTGAAATTTTAGAATCCGGCGATCCAAAAACGATTTACCGGTCCCCAAAAAACCTATATACCGCCCGCCTGCTAACCAATTGCACCGTACTGACAAAAGAAGAGGCAAAAATTTGCGGGCTTAAAACCAAGGCAGCCCGTGTTGTGATCTATCCCGAATGGATTGAAACCGTTAAAACATGGCGGCACAATGATTGGGAAATTAAACAAGTACTATTTAAGGGCTGCTACGAGGACCTGCTGCTTGAGCACAAGGGAATAACCATCCGCGTTTTAAACGACCAATTTGGCAAATACAAAGAAGGCGCCAAAGTAAATTTGAAACTTAATAAATGGTTGGAGTATTGACGTGGAGATGTGCGGATGTGCGAATGTGCGAATGTGCAGATGTCGTCCATTTCTACAGGCGATGGATGTAAAATGAAAATTTCAAATTGAACCAGTTTCAAATAAAACAAATTTGCACATCTGCACATTCGCACATCTGCACATTAACCCACTTCCACCGCTTTTTTAAGCATATCAACCAATTCCTGCAATTTCATTGGCTTGGCGATATATTCATCCATGCCGGCGCGGAGGCATGTCTCTTTATCTTCCGACATTGCGTTGGCGGTCATGGCAATAATAAACGGCTGGGGCCAGGGCCGGGCACGTATGGCCGCAGTGGCCTCCAGGCCGTCTATTTCGGGCATCTGGATGTCCATTAGTACCACGTCATACATTTTCTCTTCCATATTTTGCAAAACTTCAACGCCGTTTTGCACTATATCAGGCTCATATCCCAGCTTATTCAAAATCCGCTGTATCAGTTTTTGATTTATAGGATTATCTTCAGCAACCAATATCCTTAACGGGAATTGTTGGGCGAAGTCATAGGAAAGAATATGTTTCGATTTATCTTCGGCAACCACGCTGCTTCGGTTATCGGTAATTGCAGTTTGTATGCTGTTGCATAAATGATGCTGCTTAACCGGTTTGGTCAATATTGCCGAAAACAGGCCCGGGAATTTCTTTTTTGTTTCATCCCCTATGGAACTAAGCATAATGACCGGCAGATTTTTATTTTTTTGCTTAATAGCCTTTGTCAGGGCTACGCCGTCCATCCCCGGCATTTCCATATCCGTGATCACTAACTGAAAATTTTCATGGAGCGAAAGTATGTGTAGGGCCTCGTTCCCCGAGGAGGCAGTAACCGGAATCAGCTTCCAATGCTCAAGCTGTGTTCTTAAAATGGTAAGATTTGTTTCGTTATCATCCACAATCAACACCCTGTTGCCGGCCAGGCTGCCCGTATCGCATAGCAGCGGAGTGGGCGCCAGCTTTTTACTTACCGGCGCGGTGATGGTGAAATTAAAAACCGAACCTTCGCCAAAAACGCTTTGCGCCGAAATTTCGCCGCCCATAAGGTTAACCAGCCGCTCGCTGATCACCAGGCCAAGGCCGGTGCCGCCATACTTCCTTGTAGTGCTTGAGTCAACCTGGCTGAATGCTTTAAACAAGCCCGAAAGCTTTTCTTCGGCTATGCCAATTCCTGTATCTTTTACGCTAAATCCTATTTTAACTGCATCCTCGTCAATTCGTTCAGAAACGTACACCCGGATGAGCACTTCGCCCTTTGCAGTAAATTTAATGGCATTATTGATCAGGTTTATCAGCACCTGTTTCAGGCGCAGGCTGTCGCCAACCAGGTATGGGGGCACGTCGAAATCAATCTGGTAAACTAAATCAAGCCCCTGGTGTGCCACTCTTTGCAAAAACAGGTCCATAACCTCTTCGATGGCGTGGCGCAGGTCAAAATCTTCCTGCTCGATATCCATTTTGCCCGATTCGATCTTCGAAAAATCAAGAATGTCATTAATAACACTCATCAGGCTTTCGCCGCAGTTGATAATCGTATCGGTATACTCCCGCTGTTCACTGTCAAGATCGGTTTCCGAAAGCAAGGAGCCCATGCCGATGACGCCGTTCATGGGCGTGCGTATTTCATGGCTCATAGTGGCCAGGAAAATACTCTTTGCCTGGTTTGCCTTTTCGGCTTCCTGCCTCGCTAATTGCTCCTGCTCTTTTTGTTCCGTAAGCTGCTCATTCAATTTTTCCAGGTACTCGGATTGTGACTGAAGCTCTTCCGACTGAACCTGTAATTCTTCGTTAACCGACTGCAATTCTTCCGATTGCGTGTGCAGTTCTTCATTAAGCGCCTGCAGCTCTTCAGATTGTGTTTGCAGTTCATTTACTTTTTGAACAACCTCCTGCGTGCGCTCGGTCACCTGTTTTTCAAGCTCCTTTTTCTGGCGCTCGATATTATTTATCTTATTGCGGTAAAATGCGTACGCTGCCAGGACTATAAAAACAAGCACCGCTGAACGGAACCACCAGGTTGCCCAAAACGGGGGCGCGATGATGATTTGCAGCGAAGCACCTTTTTCATTCCATATCCCATCGTTATTCGATGCTTTAACACGAAAGGTATAAGTTCCCGGATCCAGGTTGGTATAACTGGCTTTATGATCAATTCCCGCTGTTATCCAATCTTTATCAAACGGCTCCAGTTTGTATTTGTACCGGTTATTCGATGATATCACGTAATTAAGCGCGGCAAAGCTAAGGGTTATGGCTGATTGCTTGTAGTTAAGATGTATATCGCGGGTTAAGCTGATGTCTGCCTTTAGCGGGGAGTTTTTCTCTCCCGGGAAAATGTCTTTGTTAAAAATCTGGAAGCCGGTAATATAAACGGGGGGAATATAGTTGTTGGTCCGGATGTTTTTTGGATAAAAGGTATTAAGCCCGTTGATCCCGCCAAAAAACATTTCGCCATCCTTTGCCCTTAAAAATGCATTGGCTTCAAATTCCATTCCCTGCAAGCCGTCGCCGGTATTAAATTGCTTAAAAGTTTTGTGTTGCGGGTTTAGCCGCACCAGGCCATCGGAGGTTGACACCCATAAGTCGCCTTGCTCATCTTCAGTAATGCCCTTTATGAACTCATGGCTTAGTACCCCTTTGCTGATAAACAGCTTAAAAGTGTCTTTTCCAGGATCAAACAGATAGAGGCCCGATTGCCCGGCCCAAACCCGGCCTTTGCTGTCGGTAAATACAACCCGCAGGTCAGGGTTTTTTTCCAGTTTGTCAAAATAATGATAAAAGCGGTGTGCGGCATAATTATACCTGTTTAAGCCGCCATCGTCTGTACCAAACCAAATATTGCCCTTCTTATCTTCGTCAATAGCGATAATATTTCTCCCGCTCAGGATGGTAAAGCCATCGGGATCATAGGTTACTTGTTTAAATTTGTGTGTTTTAGGGTCAAGCAAATTTAGCCCCCCAAAATAGGTGCCCACCCAAAGGTTTCCCTTGCTGTCCTGAAAAATTTTCTGAACGAAATTTGCGCTAAGGCTGGTTTTATCTTTCGGATTATTTTTAAACGTAGTGAAGGTCCCTTTTTTGGTGTCCATCAGGTCCAGGCCGCCCTCCCAGGTGCCTATCCATAAATTCCCGGCCTTATCCCGGCAGATATCCAAAACAGCATCCGCGCTCAGGCTTTTCGGGTTGTGGGGATCGTGGGCATAACGTGTAAAAGTATTTTTTTTCCGGTCGAACAGATTTAGACCTCCGCCATCCGTGCCTACCCAAATATTCCCGTTTTTATCTTCGCAAAATGTTTTGGCATCACTATAGCTCAGGGTGTTTTTATTGACGCCTTCCCGGTATAATTCAAACTTTTGGGCATCAGGTATATAAACATTCACGCCGCCCCTGTGTGTCCCGACCCAAAAATCACCCTGGCTATCTTCAAATATCGAAGAAACAGACTTTTGCGATAAACTGGCAGGGTTTTGGGGTTCGGGGTGATAGTTTACAAATGAGTTTGTTTTTTCGATATAGAGGTTGAGGCCGCCATTGATAACGCCCACCCAAAGGTTCCCTTTTTTATCAACTAAAAATCCCAAAACCATATCGCTCGAAAGGCTGCCCGGGTCGCCTTCAATGTGTTTAAATTGCGTAAAGGTTTTTGTGGTGATGTCAAATCTTAGTACTCCTCCGTCATTGGTGCCCAGCCATAAATACCCGTGCTTGTCCTGCTGGATGCCTCTTATTTCGTTCCCTTTGCCATTATCATTGCTGTAATAAAACAATTTAAATGTCCGCTTCACCGGGTCAAACAGGTTTAGCCCATTTTCTGTACCGACCCATAATTTTTTGCGGTCATCTTCAAAAACGTAGTTTATCTGGTCGCCGCTTATGCTGGCTTTGTTCTTCGGATCGTGTAAAATATGGCTGAAAATATTGTGCCGCCTGTCAAATAAGTTTAAGCCGCCGGATGTTGATATCCAGAGATTCCGGTTGCTGTCTTCAAAAATGTTTGTGATCGAATTGTTACTGATCCCCCTGGGATTAGAAACACTGAATTTATACCTTGTAAATGTATTGGTGGCACGGTTAAACTTATTTAAACCGTAGGTGGTACCAACCCACATCACGTGCTCACGGTCTTCATAAATACAGCGGATAAAATTATCACTGATACTGGAGCTATCGCGGGCGTCGTTTTTATACAAGGTCATTTTTATACCGTCATAACGGTTTAATCCGTCCTGCGTACCGATCCACATAAAGCCTCGGCTGTCCTGAAAAATGCATTCGATGGTTGTGTTAGAAAGCCCTTGCTCGTTGTTAACGTGGCTGAATTTGATGTTGGGCGCCTGCGAAAAAACGTGCGAGCAAATTAAAACCAATACAAAAGTGGCATGCCGGCGCAGCGGCATGAAAATCCGCCTCTGCGCACAGTTAACCCGGGGTTTATAACTCATTATAATAATTGGTCTGTGAAAAATTAATTATACGCAAATGCAAGCGAAAAGTTAATTTTAAATACTCCATTTAAAACAAACACCCTCCAATAAGAAACTAGAATTAAGGCTATACTATGCTTTTTTAAGCTCAATTTATCACCGAATATTAAGCAAATTTTTATTGTTAAAAGAATATTATTGTTTTAATATCATAAATTGCATAAAAAGTATAATCGCACCTTATTATCATTAAGAGGCTCGATATGATGCAACAAGTCAATGCAATAACTATCGCGGTAAAAGACCTGACCGGGCTTAAAAATTTTTATATAAAAGTATTTGGATGGGCGGTGCAGGCAGAGAACGAAGAAGTGGTAATGTTTAAGCTGAACGGTATTATGCTTACTTTATGTGCGGCTGAGCTATTCAGAAACTATACCGGCGCTGATTCCGGTATGCCGGAAAACAAAACCGCTTACTATACCGTTAACTTTTCATCCGTGGCCGAAGTGGAAGATAATTTTACCAGGCTGGAAGACGCCGGCGCCCGCGTTATAAAGAAACCCGCACACACTTTCTGGGGCGGGTACAGCGGTTTTATTGCTGATCCGGAAAACAACATGTGGGAAATATGCTATAATCCAATACCCGGCACCCGGGCCTGAGCTCCTCAAGGCTCAAATTTTTCGCAACGCGCTCTAAATAACACTGCCTGTCAATCCGCCGCTAAACGAACCCTGTATATTATTTATTCTTAGCCGCCGGTTTTGATTGCGTTTTAGCCTTAACAGCGTTTTTCTTAACTACTGGCGCCGTTTTAGCTGCGGGAGCCGGCTTTTTTGTTGTCACGGAAACGGAGGGATCGGCGGGCGCCGCAGTTTTTGCTGCAGTTGCCGGCGCGGCCGGCTTGACGGTTTTTTTCTCAGCTTCAGGCCTAACAACTGTGGCAGCAGGTTTCTTGTCGCTTTTCGGAGCGCCTTGTGGTTTGTCGGCTGCTTTAACAGGAGCACTTGCAGCAGCAGTTTCAGTTGACTTTGGCGGCACTTCAAATTCAATTTCTTTCGAGAGTTTTTTTGCCAGCTTTTTTGCGCCTTTTTCTATCGCTTTAGCCAGGCCCTGGGCATCTTTTCCAAATTTTGCAGTTGCTTTTTTCAGCGTCGTTACTAAACTTTGTTCAATATCATGCGCGGCCGCTTTCCGGGCAGCTTTAGCCTTGGCTTTCAGATCGTTATTTTTCATGAGTTTATAGGATTCCCGCGAAGTTACATTAACCTGCGATCAATTTAATATTATATTTATGTTAAGTACGGGGATTGGGCTTAACATTGGCTTACCGAACCTACTCGTTTAGAGCAGTTTTCAGATTTTTTGAAGCTCCTCGATTATCAGAACAGCATCTGCGGAGGTTAACCCCGTGCAGGTGGGTCAGTAGTAAATAGACCGGATGTATGGATTTTAGCGATTTTCAGGATTTTTGTTGGTAAGAGTTGAAAAGATTTGACAACGATCTTTTGAAAGGTTGTCAAATCTAACTCGCAAGTAAAACCCGCTAATGCTTTCAGGGCACTTAGCGGGTTTTTATAGACCTGTTTTTATTGATTTTAATGTTTTTTCAGAAGAAAGAATATGCCGGCTATAACCGCCAAAGCAATCACAATCCACATCACTATCTTTCCGGGGCTCCAGGGGCGCCCGCCGCTGACTTTGCCGGTGCAGGCATTGATCACAAACTGGAAGGGCTTGTCCTTATAGGTATACGAGCTTATCCAAACGGGCAGAAGAATATATTTTATGTTTATGTCCAGCAACTCCGTAGATGAATTAAGTATTGTCTGCTCATCGCCACCAATGTCTATCCTTATGGTGCGGTTTATTTCAGGTTCCATCGAACCCTGCGCCAGTACCAAGCCTTCTTCGGCGCCAACCTGGTAGGTTTCGGCCCTGAAACCGCTTAAATACCGCTCGTCATAATTCTCCAGCTTATTGAAGTCCCAGCCGCCAAGCTTATTGACCGTTTTTACCGGGAGCGACTTACTGGCGGGAACAACAATATTCCTGAAATAATTAAGAACAGTCCCAAAAACCGGGAACCAGCTGGTGCGGCGCACTTCGCGCGAACGTAGTACTTCTTCACCATTAACCGTTTCGTAATAGGTTTCCGTTTCCCAGTAATAGTCGCCGCGCGTGCCATTATAGCTGGTCTGTGCATCAATATCAAATACCCAGTAAGGCAAATAAACCCCGTCTAAAGGCGAAGATGAGCTGCTGTTTACCTTGTCGATCAGGTCGGCCGGAGCAAACGACAATTGTTTAAGCCAGGTTTTAAACTCCTCTTTTGCCTGTGCTTCGCTTACTACAAATGGCAATACATAATGCGGTTTCACATAACGTTGGTCCTTGTTAAGATCAATTACCAGCGGCGTGGAACAAAACGAGCATTTGCCGGCCGTGGTATTTTGCGGTAAAACAGTGACCGATCCGCAATTATTGCATTTAACCGATTGCAGGCTGTTGCTAACCGGCGCCGATTGGATGCTATCCAAAAATTCACTGTAATTAAACGATTTAATGTCATGGCCAGCCGATGCGGTATCGATCTCATTTGTACTTCCGCAATGGTCGCATTTTAAATTGTGCGTACCCGGTTCGTAATGCAGTATGGCGCCGCAACCCTGGCAGTTTAATGAATTGCTGATAACAGCTGTTTGTTCTTCTGAGCTCATTGTGATTGGTATTGATTTGGTGTATTCATCTTGATTAGCCTGGCAAAGGCGGCGGAACGCTATTAAGAATATCGGCCAGTTCGGTCACTGTGCCGGCGGCAGCCCATGCAACCATCCCTTTTTTCCATACCATCGAGGCGGCATTGAAGCTTTGCATCGCAGCCATATTGCTGAGTTGGTCAAGCGAATGGGGGCCATCTGATTTTCCGTTAACCACCAAAAAATATTCAGCGGCAGCCGGTATTGGCGGAGGCATTTCGGGTGCCGGCGCTGCAGCATTCGGGCTAAATTGGTTTTGCTGGAAAATATTGCCAACCTGTCCCATCATGGCGGCGCCTACGCCAAGGCCCATGCCGGCCGCCCCAAGGTTACCGCCGATGGAATTTTCTGCGGACTTTTCTATCGCGTTTGATGCCTGGAATTGTGCATATGCACCAAGATTGCCTATGATGCCCATTTCGCTGCGCTTGTCGAGTATTTGTTCAACCTCGGGCGGCAGGGATATGTTTTCGACCAGGAACTTGGTTAAGTTTAAACCTATTTCCTCAAAATCGGGTTGTATTTTATCGGTAATAAGTTTTGAAATCGTATCATAATTTGCGGCCAGGTCGAGCACCGAAATTTTTGACGAAGCAACGGCGTCCATGCCGCGCGATACAGCAATATTCCGTAATTGCTCATTAATATCGTCAGTCGCAAAATCGGGGTTGGTAGCCGAAATTTGTTTAAGAAATACGCCCGGGTCTTTTATCGAAAAATTGAAAGATCCAAAAGCCCGCAGGCGTACCGGCCCGAATTCGGCATCGCGTATGATAACGGGATTTTGAGTACCCCATTTTTGGTTAACGAACTGGCGGGTGCTTACAAAAAACACATCCACCATAAACGGGCTGTTAAATCCATATTGCCAGCTTTTTAAAGTGGTCAAAAGCGGCATGTTTTGGGTCGTCAGCGTGTACATCCCGGGGCCGTAAATGTCCGCTATCTTGCCTTCATTCATAAATATCGCTATCTGCGATTCCCTCACCGTGAGCTTTGCGCCCATCTTGATGGCATTGTCCTGTCGTGGAAATTTCCATATAAGGGTATTTGTGGTGGTATCAACCCACTCAATAATATCCACAAATTCGCCCATCAGCTTACCAAAGAGTCCCATATCTTATTTTTGGTTTTACAAATATTACAAATGATTTTTATTATCCTGCCTGGTTGAATTAAGCGTGTCCGCAGGCACGCCGCCCCAATTCAAACTTTTAAACATACTGCAATTTTCAATACAATGATAAATTTTGCCTACAATTTATTTTCAACAATTGAAGGATAAAGTAACCTTGTTGTATAATCTTACGTTGTACAGGTTTTTAAACTCTAAAATAAAAAAACGATAAGCGTAAAACAAAATGACCGCTGTTTTACGTATCAAAACCCGGAGACGAAAAGCTAAAAGCAAATGACCACTGCTTTTTGCTTTTCGGTTTCTTTGTCTACCGCGCCGGATGCGCGCGGCATTATTTTTTATTTCTTCAAAAAAAGTTGAAACCTTTTTTGATCGTCATCCGTATAGGCCAATACGGATAATACTGCCTATGCTTTTTTTAATGTTTTATCCGGAAAATGCTTTTGATAAATCGCTGATGACTAACAACTGGGCCTCGAGGTGCTATGAAAACAATCCTGGTCAGAAGTTTTTTATCGGCAGTACTCATCGTTTTTGGCTTTTGGCGCCAATTATTTACTGCGTTTATCTCCTCTTGTTGTAGTAGCCGGATAGGTTACGGTTTTTCAGGGTCTTTTGTCGAAATAGGAGATTCTGTGCTATGAAGAAAGTACCTGTCTTAATCAATCGCTTATTAAAAATAAAGATTTTCGTCGTAATGCTGGTTTTGTTTAGCGCCAATGCCCATGCGCAAACAACTTATTACGATAACTATGCATTCCGCATACCGTTAACTTTGAATAACGCTTCATTGGGGACTTCGACAGATCAAACGAACTTTGTCGCACTGCTTAAGGTTACCAGCCCCAATTTTGTTCCGGCGGTTTGTTCAGATCAAACGGGCGGTATATCTTCCTCTATCCCTGTTTTCGCAATAATCGACAGCGCTTATTCAACCACGACCGAGTTAAACTACCAGGTAGAAAATTATAATACCACCACCGGTGTAATCTACTTTTGGGTGAAAATCCCAATATTATACAAAACCGGGTCCGCAAATGGGTCGAACAAGCTTTATTGCTATTTTGGCTCAACAAACCCGTCGGTTTCACATACCACAGCCTGGCAAAAACTAACCTGGAGCAGCGTTACAGCAACTGCTGGTATAAACTATTCGGGCGTGTGGCACTTTAATGAGGACCCGGCGGGCGCAGCACCCCAGTTTGCCGATGCAACTGTAAATAATAACAACCTGACCGTGGGGAGCTATCTCGGAAGCTCAGGTTCTGTGACGCAAAACACCTCGTCGCAAATTGGCAACGGCATCACGTTAAGCGCTACCTCGGTGCTTGACACCAGCGCTACAAATATGCCGAATACGCAAGCCAGTCAAACATTGTCGCTATGGGCGAGTTATCCCTCCACCCCTACACACACCGCAAATTTAATAGTGCTCGAAAACGGCAGCAACCCGGCTACAACGGGCAATGGTACGCAACTGGGCGTTTTAATAAATAGCGGTACAACAACCCTGCAAACCTGGCGATGGGCAAACAGGTTAACGCCCCTGGTTTCATCAACAACCATACCGAGCGCAGTTACCTGGCACCATTATGCCTATGTTTACGATGCATCAGCCAAAAAAAGCTATTTATATTTAGACGGGGCGCTATTAGCAGGGCCGACATCAAATACATCTAATCCGCCATTTTCCGGCACTGCCAATATGGTTTCTTTCGGTGATTATATTAATAACCAGATGACCAATACGCCTACCGGACCAAAAATTGTGGGCGGCCAAAGCTATACCGGCACAATGGATGAATCGCACGTTATCGGAGCGGTATTATCTGCCGATTGGGTAAAAGCTGAATATGTAAATCAGAAAGATCCCGATGCCTTTACGACGGCCGGCTCCATGCAAACCAATTCGGTGCGGGCATCGGCAGTTGCTGGTTATTTGGTATATACCTGGAAAGGCTTGAGCACCAACATTAACAGTGCGACCAACTGGAACAATACTACATCAGGCGTATCTAACGAGGCGCCCGTAAACGCAAACGTTAACTGGGTTATACCGGCTGGCTTAATGAATTACCCGGTTTTAACAGTTGATACCGCGCTTTATGCATTAACCATTGCCTCGGGTGCTTATATTAACTTAAACGGCCATACTTTAAAGGTAGGTTGTAATATTTATAACAGCAGCGGCGGACAGATACTTTACGGCAGCAATACCGCTTCAAAAATCACCTGGAACGGGTCAATGTCAAACCAGTATTACTACGGCACCAATACAGCGCTTACTGCACAGGTTGGCTCTATGGAAGTAAAGAATTCTTCGGCCGGGACTGTAAACATTAGCGGCGGCCCATTTGATATTTACAATTTGCTTACCCTCACCAAAGGTAACCTGGTGGTTGGTTCGTCGCCAGCTGCATTGACACTAAAAAGCACGTCGACAATGACGGCTGGCGTAGCGGCTATCCCCTCGGCTTATTCAATTTCAGGCACCGTCAACGTGGAGCGTTATTTTACCGGCGGCGCAGGCTACCGGGGCTACCGTTTAGTTTCGTCGCCTGTATATGCAGCCACGGTAAGCTCAAATAATGTTTTCAGCATCAATTATTTGCAATCGTACACTTATTTAACGGGCAGCGCAGGCGGCGGCTTCGATAAAACCGGCAATCCCACAATGTATTTATACCGTGAAGATCAAACCCCCCAAAATACTTCTTATATCGATGGGAATTTCTGGGGGATAAGCGCGATCAATAATTCTCCCACTTATAACTACTCCGTTACAGGCGGCGCGGTGGTCAGTTCGACTGTTACTACTTATTTGCCCGTTGGCAATGCAGTAATGTACTTTTTCAGGGGCAACAGGGCTTCGGCGCCGCTGCTTACTGAAACGCAGCCGTCGTATACCACGCCCGTAACCGTGACCACTACAACATCGGGCACATTAAACCAGGGGCAGGTTGTTGTGCATACATGGTACACATCTGCCTCGCCCTATTTAACCTATAGCGGCAGCGGAACCGGGACAAACTCCGTGGTGCGCGGATTTAACCTTGTGGGCAATCCTTATGCAAGCTCGATCGATTGGGAACAATATAATACCAGCACTACCACCAGCGGCATATATGCCAACAATGTGTCAACCACAATTTATGAATTTGACCCCTTAACCCGTAATTACGCCACTTACCAGGTAGGCGGCGCGTTTACCAATCATGGCACCAGGACGATTATGAGCGGGCAGGGATTTTTTGTGCAAGCCACAAGCAGCACTAACCCGCAGTTAATTTTCAACGAAACAGCAAAATCAACCACCCAAAATACGGGGGTCAGCTTGCTTATGACTGCTAAGCGCGATCTCGCCGGCCTGAGCAACTCAGCCCCGGACCAGCATTTGCGTTTGCAACTGGCCGTTGATTCGGTGAATAAGGATGATATTTATATTGGCTTCAATCCACAGGCGGCCACACAATATGTCATTAATGAGGATGCGCCGTACATAAATGGAAGCGGAGCGGTTAGCCTCTCAAGCCTTTCGAGTGACAATGTGGCCCTGGCTATTAACAAACTGCCTTTGCCAAAGCTAAGCCCGGCAGTTATACCTTTAAAGGTGGGCGCAGCAAATTACGGCACTTACCGTGTAAGCATGACCGAACTGCAGGGGATACCACAGCTTTACGATGTTTGGCTGATGGACCATTTTATCAAAGACTCGGTGGATATGCGGCACAATAAATCGTATGCATTTGATATGACGCCGGACACCAATAGTTATGGCGCCGGCCGTTTTCAATTGGTTATACGCCAAAACCAGGCCTTGGCCATTCATTTGCTAAGCTTTAAGGGTTCCAAAGCGCCCGGTGGCGCCCAGGTTACCTGGAAAACAGAGAACGAACAGAATTACACCAATTTTACTGTTGAAAGAAGCAATGACGGAGGCGCAAGCTACCAGGTATTGGGGGGATTTCCGTCAAACGCCATAGGAGTTTACAGCTACCTGGATAAAAATCCGCCTTTTGCAGAAGACATGTACCGCTTAAAGATAGAAGACCTTAACGGCACTGTCACCTATTCAAATATCGTTACGATAATGTATTCAAATACCACCGCTTTGGCTAAAGGCAATATTAGCCTGTATCCAAATCCGGCAAAAGGCCGCTTGAATTTGCAGATACTTTCGGCAACAAATAGTGCAAATGCCCAGTCGGCGCCTGTTCTTAACACAGTGCCTAATATCGCCCCGGCGGCACCCGGTATGATCTACAGTATAAAAATAGTAAACAGTTTAGGCTCTGTAATAAAAACAGCTACTACGGCCCTGCAAAACTGGCAAACCGATGTAAGTAACCTTATGCCGGGAACTTACGTTTTACAGGTTGTTAATGATGAAAATAAAACCGTTGTAGGCGAAAGCTCATTTATAAAATTATAGCCAGTGCAAAAAAGTAACAGCATAAAACAGAATGACCAAATGTTTTAGGCTTTAAAAGACCAGGAAGCGAAAAGCATAAAGCAACCGGCCAATGCTTTTTTTTCGCTTCCCGGTTCTGGCAAATCTTTTGCACGAAATATTTTTCAATTTCCTGAAAAAAATTGAAACCTTTCAAACTATTGCCCGTATAAAGCTAATACGGGTAATACTACTTTTCGTTTTTTTGAAGTTTTATCCGAAGGTGCAATCACCATTGCATTGTAATCCGCAATATGCTGTGCATCGTTTGATAAATTATTGGTGATAAAAACCGGGCCTCGAATTGCTATGAAAACAATCCTGGTCAGAAGTTTTTTATTGGCATCATCTCTCATTTTTGGTTTTTTAAGCCAATCATATGCCGCACTCACGTTCGATTGGAATGGTTCCGGGACGAGCTGGACTTCTTCAAGCTCATGGAACGAAACAGGCGGATCGGGCAGTTACCCCGGTGCAGCCGGCAGAACTACGGATATAGTACGATTCGGCGTTACCGGCTCATCTTATACAAAACAACCAACGTTAACTTCATCTTTAACCATAGCCTCTATTGAATTCGGCGGCGGCATTGAAACAGCTGGAACCAAGTTGACTGTAACCGGCGTTACCTTAACGGTAGGTACAATTACGCAGGATATTAACACGACCTCCAGCAGTAATACAATTTTCGATTACCTTCAAGGCACCGGGACTATTTCCTGTACCACAATTACCGTTGGAAGCGGTACAAATACAACCGGCACTTTTAACTTCCTGCTTTCGGATATCGCTACGTTGAATGTGTCAGGAAATGTAGTGATCATTTCAAACGTAAATAAACAAAACGGGTGCGGCTTCAGATTAGAGGACGGCGACATGTATTTAGCCGGCCAGGTGACTTTTACCAGTTTGAGCGGCATTACGGCTTCAAACGCATCTTATTTTACTATAAATACCGTTGCCCAAGCCGGGGGAAACACTACCCCGCACTTATATCTTTCAAACCCGAACCCGCTCGGGGCTATCCCAACCCCGCACGCTTCCGTTAATTTTTACGGCGATCGGGGCGGAACAGGTACCGTTACTTATACCGCCGCAAGCCCTACGATTTATACAACGTCAACGGCGGGTTTTGGATCGGGCGGCGGAACGATCGATACCACGAAATCAGCTTACGATAACCTTACCATACAAGGTTCAGGCACGGCAACTATAGGAGGGTCGAGCGTTGGCGCGTTAAAAGTTACCGGGGACTTTACAACCGCAAGCCCCGCAACATTTAGTTCTTCGGCTGCAACTAACACTTCCATAGGTGGCAATTGGATAAACAGCTCAACCGTAACCACAACCTCCGGAACAACCGCAGTTTCGGGTAACATCACAAATTCCAGCGCGGGTAATATAACATTGGGAAGCGGGAATGTTTATGTGGGCGCAAGCGTGACCAACTCGGGTACTTTTAATACCGGCAGCGGAAACGTCAGTATCGACGGCAGCGTTACCAACTCGTCGGCACTAACCCTTTCGAGCGGCAATGTCACTATCGGCAGTAACTACAGCAATACGGGAACATTTACGGCAGGCACCGGCACAGTTTATTTTAGCAGCGCTTCAGCGCAGTCCCTCGCTGACAACAGCGCAACCGGTACCACACTCAATAATGTTGATTTTAAAGGCGGCGGCACAAAAACCATGTCCGGGACAGGGAGTTTTGCCGTGTCATCTTCCGGCATCCTCACAATGGAAGCCGGCAACATCCTTCAAACCGGTGGCATTCTTACTTTAAAGTCAAGCAGTACAGGTTCAGCTACGGTGGGCGCAATTCCATCAAATTCCAGTATTACCGGTACGGTAAATGTAGAGCGCTATTTTACAGGCGGCTCGGGGTACAGGGGCTACCGTTTAGTGTCATCGCCTGTTTACGCTGCAACGGTAAGTTCAAATAATGTTTACAGCATCAATTATTTACAATCTTCTACCTATTTAACAGGCAGCGCAGGCGGCGGCTTCGATAAAACAGGAAATCCTACGATGTACCTGTACCGTGAGGACCAAACGCCGAACAACAGTTCGTATATCGATGGTAATTTTTGGGGCATAAGCGCGATCAATAATTCACCCACTTATAATTATTCAGTTACCGGTGGTGCGACGGTCACTTCGACAGTTACATCTTATTTGCCCGTTGGCAACGGGGTGATGTACTTTTTCAGGGGAAACAGGGCTTCGGCGCCCTTGCTCACCGAAACACAGCCATCGTATACCACACCGGTAACTGTTACTACAACAACAGCCGGCACATTGAACCAGCAGCAGGTAATCGTACATATCTGGTATACGCCCACCTCGCCCTATTTAACAATCAGCGGCAGCGGGACCGGGACAAACTCGGTCGTCCGTGGATTTAACTTAGTGGGCAACCCTTATGCCAGCTCTATTGACTGGGAACAATATAATACCACCACAACCACCAGCGGCATCTATGCTAATAACGTGTCGACGACAATTTACGAGTTTGACCCCCTAACCCACAATTATGATACTTACCAGGTAGGCGGTGCATTTACCAATCATGGTACCAGGACAATTGCGAGCGGGCAGGGATTTTTTGTGCAGGCTACCAACAGCACCAACCCGCAATTAATTTTCAATGAATCGGCTAAATCAAATACGCAAAACACTGGGCTTAACCTGCTCATGTCGACTGGGGCTTCTCTCGCTGCAGCGAATGCTAACGGCAACGCTAACCAGTACCTTCGCCTGCAGCTTTCAGTCGATTCTGTAAATGCCGACGACATTTACATTGGTTTTAACCCAGCGGCTAAACCGCAATATGACATTACTATGGACGCAGCGTATAGGGTCGGGGGCGGCGCAGTAAGCCTATGTAGCTTATCTGGTGATAACGTGCCGTTGGCCATCAATAAGTTGCCCCTGCCGAAACTTAACCAAACCGTGATCCCCCTAAAGGTCGCTGCAAATAATTACGGTACTTATAAGTTAAATATGACGGAGGTAAAAAGAATACGCAGGTTGTATGAAATCTGGCTGATGGACCGGTGGAAGAAGGATTCATTGGATATGCGGAATAATACAACTTATGCCTTCGACATGACTACCGATACCAACAGCTATGGTTCACACCGGTTTAGCCTGGTTATCCGTCAAAACCACGCCCTGGGCGTGCATTTGCTAAACTTCACCGCCGCCAAGGCAAAAGATGGCGCACAGGTGGTGTGGAAAACCGAAAACGAAGAAAACTACACTAATTTTACGCTTGAGAGAAGCAATGATGGCGGCGCAACTTTTAGTGTTTTAGCCGGAGTGCCCTCAAGCGCGCTGGGCACCTACAGCTTCACCGATAAAAACCCGCCGCCAGCGGCTGATATATACCGTTTAAAAATAGAAGACCTGAACGGCACTGTCACCTATTCAAATGTGGTTACCTTGATGTATAGCAATACAAGTAATGCCCTGGTTAAAACGGGTATAAGCCTTTTCCCAAATCCTGCAAAAGGCACTTTGAATTTATTAATACTTGATGGTTTTAATGCCAGCGCAACAAGCCAGCCCCCTGTCTCGTCCGTAAATCAGGCGCCGGGCAGTTCAAATAGCGTTTATAATATCGAAATAGTAAATGCCCTGGGATCTGTTATAAAAAACGCCACAACAAGCCAGCCAAACTGGCAAACCGATGTAAGCAACCTGCTGCCAGGCACATACATTATACAGGTGGTCAATAAGAGCACTAACAGCGTACTGGGTAAAGGCACATTTGTCAAGTTATAGCAGGCTGCAATAAAATTACATTCGACAGCCGGCAAAATACTTTTCAGAAAATTTAAAATAAGCACTTGGTTATCGGATAATAATTATAAAAATGCTGCGGGAATATGTAACTTTGTTTAGTTGCTGTCCTAACTAAAGCCTAATGCGGATTAAGATATTTTTGGGGGCGTTGCTGCTGTTAATGCTCAATACTATTTTTTTATATGCCCAGCCCGGGGAACCCTGCGGCGGCGTTGATCCTGATGCTACTTGTCCGCTCGATACCTGGGTGGTTGTGCTGGCAGCGGTCGCGGTAACGGCAGCAGTAATTCACCTGTCCCGGAAACAAAAATCCCGCTCCATAGATTTTTAAGTGTCCGCCTTGTGCCATAGCATAAGCGCATAAAAAAGGCCGGCTGAATTTAACTCCAGCCGGCCTTTTTGTCTTAGTCCTTATGAAAAACTCTTAGGACACTCTCGCGGGCGCAGGAGCTATCTGCAGTTGGTCGAGCACTCCGCTTACAACCTTTGGCAGATCGTCCAAATCCTTTTGCGGATTGTGATGCACTTCGCCCACCCCAAAGCCACGCCAAACAATTCTGCGGGTACGTGTATCTATAAGGTCGATGATCAGCGTGCCTTCTTTATAATGTTCCTTTTCGGCATAAGTAAGCCCGCCGTAATAAGCGAACGGTGCGCCATATGCATAATAATAAGGCCTGTACCAACCCCAGCCCCAGCCAAAACCAAAACCCCAACCGGGATATAAACCGCCATAATAAGGGTATGACGTATAGTAATTAGTTCGTGAACCGCGGCCTACAATGCTGGTATATGTCACCACGAGGTCGGGATTGTGCTGGCTCAAACGCAAGCCCTTTGCTTCAAGGGCCGCTGTCGCCGCGTCTTTGATCCTGGCATCCGCCGCATCACCCATCATTTTGTTATTGCCTTTTTGGGCAGGCGGCATCCATGCAAAGGTGTGGTAACTGCTTAAATTAGTTTTGTTGATAGCGGCAGTATAATAATTATAGCTTGTACAAGCCGACAGGCCCATCAGCGTGAAAACTATAATTGCCGTATAAATTGATCTTTTCATGATATTTGTTCCTCGGTTATTCCATTAGACTGATGATTAGCAAAAGGTTTAATGCTAATGTAACTATTTTTTTTTAGATCGCGGGGGTAAAAAAAAGAGTCAGGAGCCAGGAACCAAAAGTCAAGACAGGAGAATTGGAAAGATCAATTTTTGTCTTGGTTCTTGACTCTTGGTTCTTGGTTCTTGCATCCTGGCTTTTGCATCCTGGTTTCCGTTCTTTATCCTTACTCGCCTTTCAAATACAATTTGTAACTGACATATTCGTTTTGCATCTTAGCAAACTTTTATATGTCCCTAATAAAAATGAATTTTCCCCATAAAATCTACGCAGCGGCATTAGCTTTACTCATCATATCTGTCGGAGTATCGGCACAACAGGTCAGAAAAAAGCCGGTTGCTGCTCAAAAATCCGCGCAAACTGCAACAACCACACAACCCCGAAACAATGCCTTGCCCTTCGACCCGGATGTGCTTGCCGGCAAGCTGCCAAATGGTTTAACGTTTTATATCCGCAAAAACAGCGAGCCCAAAAACCGGGCGGTGCTATACCTCGTGAGTAAAGCAGGCTCGGTGCTGGAGACCGACGACCAACAGGGCCTGGCCCACTTTACCGAGCACATGGCGTTTAACGGTACCCGCGATTTCCCCAAGAACGACCTTGTAGATTACCTGCAAAAATCGGGCGTGAAGTTTGGCGCCGACTTAAATGCGTTTACAAGCTTTGACGAAACGGTTTATCAATTACCGGTGCCTACCGATAGCACAAAAATATTTGAAAAGGCTTTTGTGATTCTGGCCAACTGGGCAGCCTACCAAACGCTTGAACCAAAGGAGATTGATGCCGAGCGCGGCGTTGTACTGGAAGAAAAACGAGCCGGCGGTAAGGACGCACAGGAACGCCTTAGGAACGAGACGCTGCCCATATTGCTAAATAATTCGAGGTATGCGCAGCGTTTGCCTATAGGCAAGGAAGATATGCTGAAAACATTTCAGCCTGAAGCTATTTCGCGGTTCTATCACGACTGGTACCGGCCCGACCTGCAGGCTGTGATAGCTGTCGGTGATTTTGATCCTTTAAAGGTTTTGGCCCTGATAAGATACAATTTCTCTTCGATGACAAACCCCCAGGCGGAGAAGCCGAGAACGTATTATACAGTGCCGCCAACTCCCGGCACAGCCGTTAAGATTGTCACTGACAAGGAGTTTCCATACACCTTAGCTGAAATAGTCGTAAAGCACCCGCAGACAATAGTTAAAACCCCTGCCGACTTGATGCAAAGTATCCGCGTTCAATTGTTTAACCAAATGCTGAACGACCGCCTTAACGAACTGTTGCAAAAACCAAATCCTCCTTTCCTTTTTAGCCAGTCCGTTTACGGTGCTTTCACCGGACGCCAAGACGCGTTCACTACGCTGGCCGTTGCCAGGCCCGGTGAATTGGAAAAAGCGATTAAAGCGGCCGTCGGCGAAACTGAGCGTGTCCGCCTTTTTGGCTTTACTGCAACCGAACTGGAACGTGCAAAACAAAACACTTTGCTGGGGATTGACAATGCCTATAGAGAAAGGGATAAAACGCAATCGGCGTTTTTTGCAAACGAATACCAGCGGAATTTCTTAACAGGAGCTGCGATACCGGGCATAGCTTTCGAATACAATTTCTATGTTAACAATATCGGCAAGATCACCCTCGACGAGGTGAACGCAATGGCGGGTAAATTCATTAGCGATCAAAACCGGACTGTAATAGTTGAAGCACCTGATAAGGAGAAGGCAAACCTGCCAACCGAAAAAACATTGCTCGAATGGATAAGCGCAGCGGGCCAAAACATAAAGCCTTATATTGATTATACAACCGACAAGCCGCTGCTTGATAAAGCGCTTGCTACCACAAAAATTACCAGCGTACAGGCTGACAGCCTTATCGGCACCACAACAATCACCCTGGAGAACGGCGTAAAAGTAATTTTAAAGCCTACGCAATTTAAGAATGATCAAATCCTCATCAACGGCTATGGTTTTGGCGGTACCTCGCTAGCAAGCGATGAAGATTTCGACTCGGCCGATATGGCAGCTAACATTGTTGGCGCAAGCGGCATAGCCGGTTTTTCACAAGCCCAGCTGGATAAAAAGCTGGCGGGAAAAAATGTTAATGTTAGCCCTTATATAAGCGAGGTGGCCGAAGGTATAACAGCCTCGGCTTCGGTCCGCGATTTTGAAACGGCCATGCAGTTAATTTACTTGTATTTTACACAGCCCCGCAAAGATCCTGATATATGGCAGTCAAACGTTAGCCAGGTAAAATCGGTCCTTGCAACCCGGGGGCTTGATCCGGTCAGCGTTTTCCAGGATACCGTTTCTGCCACGCTGAACAGCCACAATTTCAGGGATATGGTAGTAACGCCTGAGAGGTTAAGCAAAACCAGCCTCGACAAGGCTTTTACCTTTTACCAGGACAGGTTTGCCGATGCAAGCGGCTTCGTATTTACAGTAGTGGGCAATTTCGATGTTAAAACGATAGAACCATATTTACAGGCATACCTTGGTAATTTACCTTCGACAAACCGGAAAGAAACATATAAGAACCTGAATATCCATCCGCCTGCAGGCCAGATCACCAAAACCGTTTACAAGGGCATAGGCGATAAGAGCACCGTTGAACTGGTATTTAGTGGAAGTTACGATTATAACGAAAGCAACAACCTGCAAATGGACATGCTGGAATCAATTTTACAGATAAAATTAGACCAGCGCCTGCGCGAAAAGGAAGCACAAGTGTATTCGCCGGGAGTGAAAGCCAGCTATAAAAAGGTGCCTGACGGCAGTTATACCTTCACCGTTTATTTTGAATGCGCACCTGCAAATGTTGATAAGCTGATAGCCGCCACGATGGAAGAAATAGACAAGATAAAACAGAATGGCGCATTACCTGCTGATATTGAAAAAGCCACTATACAGGACGCGCGCTCGACACAGGTACAGCTAAAACAGAACATTTTCTGGGCTGGGTATTTAGGTTCCGCATCACAAAACCAGGAAGATCCGGATGCTATACTGCGTCATGTGGGCAACCTCAGCAATGTTACTGTTCAAAGCACAAAGGATGCCGCCAACAAATATTTAAGCGGCAACAATTTGATCAAGCTGATATTGCTGCCCGAGAAGAAGTAAAGCCGAAAGTCTTTAGCCGGCAGTCTGAAGTTCTAAATAATCGGAAATGTTTTAAATTAGGATTTAGGCAATAACAGATCAAGTCGGCAGGTATGGATAACCTGAAGGTATAACATTCAATAATGCGGCAGCGCCGTTCCCTTCAATGCGGCGCGGATGAGCATACCGGCATAGTCATTATCAAGGTTGGCAGGGGTGTTGAAAGTTAAGCCTTGCCGCCAGTCCTCCGGCGCCTCGGGATGAACGCCGGTAAGCACCACCCATCCTTTCCCGCAGGCACCTTCTGTAATTGCCGGTGTCCCATCGGGGTACTTGCCAACAACTGCACCCCAGCCCGACAACTGTGGCCCGTCTTCCCAATACTGTTCGAGCACCGGCGCCCCGCGGCTACTAATTGCCACTGAAGCCTTGCGAATACCGGCGTTTTCGGCGGAGTAGAAGCCGAATGTCACACCCGAGGTCAGGTTCAGGCCGTTGTAATATGCCGACTTTCCGGCAAGGAAAGCGCCTCCGCAGATGCCGAGGTAATTTAAGTTATGTTGTACAGCGCTGCGGATGTTTGCGGCAGCGCCTGGAGTCAGGCTCTTGCCCATGTCAATGAAATTCCCGCCCGGAACAATTAACAAGCGATATTTGCAAAGTTGCAGTTCGCCCATTCCGTTTAATACTGTTGAATTCACAGTCGAATAGCGCAGACGGTTATCCTCCAGGACGGTTTCTATCGCCCTGACGTCATTCGGCGAAGCTCCGGTCCCATTAAAGATGAGAATTTGCGCGGCGCCGCCCAACGGCACGTGGTTTGTATCATCATGGCCGCCGCAGGAGCTAAAAGCGGCTGTTGTGAGTACAATAAATGCAATGACGGGCCTCCAAACCTCAAATCTCATTTACCACATATTTAAAAACTCCAATTTACAAAAAACCGGGCGCAAATATGCCCTTTTGTTGCAAGTTCATTATGGGAAAGGAAACGGTTGGTGAGATCGGATGTAAAACCGATGTATATCTGGTTGTACTTTGCGGAACATAACACGTAGACGGTAAACATAAGCCTAATACAAAAAAGGCAATACCAATTGATATTGCCTTGTAGCGGGGAGCAGGATCGAACTGCCGTTCGCTTGCCAGCGGATATGAATCCTGCGCTCTAACCATCTGGGCTACCAAACTTTTCCCTTACCAGCTTCCAAACAAAAGCTCGCCCATTAGCTGATTTTAATTGAATTTCTCTTTTCTGGGCTTCCGGTTTGGTTTGATACTCTTCGGTATAGGCAATTACCCAGGGACGATATTTAATGGTATGCCCTTTTGTTGCAAGTTCATTATGGGAAAGGAAACGGTTGGTGAGATCGGATGTAAAACCGATGTAGATCTGTCTGTATTTTGGGGAATATAACACGTAGACGGTAAACATAAGCCTAATACAAAAAAGGCAATACCAATTGGTATTGCCTTGTAGCGGGGAGCAGGATCGAACTGCCGACCTTAGGGTTATGAATCCTACGCTCTAACCATCTG